>Ga0209541_10002854_pt1 | contig 32335 bp, 42 predicted proteins | sample RifCSPlowO2_01_FD_184027 | JGI IMG/M metagenome (GOLD analysis project Ga0209541, IMG submission 184027) | Groundwater microbial communities from Rifle, Colorado - Rifle CSP2_plank lowO2_0.1 (SPAdes) (version 2) | ecosystem: Environmental > Aquatic > Deep subsurface > Groundwater | place...
AATGCCACGTCGTCTCCGTCGGCTCTCTGAGTGTACGCCAGGCAGGATCGCTCTTCTGGAGGCTGTCGAGTTCCCACGTCATGCGGCGGTATTCAGGATGCGCCATGAAGGTGCCCATGTTCATTCGTGCCAGTTCTCGAACTTGCACTTGGGTGTCCTCGTCAAGAACTTCGTTGTCCATGGTTTCATTGACGAAGATCAGATTGCGGTGCACTGTGGCGACGTCGATGTTGCCTTTCATGTGCACGAGCTGCAATATCCTCTCGCCCACTTCCCTCGTGGTAGATGCACTTGTCCACTTGGGATGACCGTAGGTGAAGACCTTGACTGTACGAGCCTCGGTCCAGGTCCGGGCGTTCCACGGGATGAGCACGGCGATTGCGGCGGTGAAGGCCGCGACGACGACTGCGTAACCGACGAATTTGTCCAGTTTCATCTGTGTCCTCTCTTGATCTGGTTGTTCAGGTGCTGCGGAAATGCACGCATATAATAATAAAAATTAGGCAAAAAGTCAATAGCGAAAAGAAGACCATCATTGCTAGGATAAAGGTAATGGAAATATCTGAAGCGGCGCTGGCAACAATCGCGTACTATGACGCTCTCGATTATCCGGTGAGTCTTTTTGAGGTTTATCGTTATCTGGTCAACCCCAGCCGTTTGAAGCCCCGAATCGAAGGATTAGCGGCCGCGAATCTTAAAGATATCAGGGCCGGTTTGGGGGAGCTTCTGGAAAAAGAAGCGATAGAAGAAGAAAGAGGTTTTTACTTTTTAAAAGGTAAGCGCGATCTGGTTTCTAAGCGTCTTAAGAGCGAAAAGATCGCCGCTCAAAAATGGCGCCGATGTTTAAATAAGGCTTATTGGCTTCAGGCCGCGCCTTGGGTTCGCGGAATATTTGCCAGCGGCTCGCTCGCTCTGGGTTCGGTTGACGAGGACAGCGATTTCGACGTTCTGGTAATTATCGAATCGGGCCGGCTTTATCTGGGCCGATTGATTCTGTCCGTCCTAGCTTCTTTGCTGGGCGCGCGGCGAACTCGATTCCAGACTAAAGCACCGGACAAATTTTGTTTTAACCACTACTTGACGACTGTGTCGTCAAGTAACTCCGACACCGTAGGTCGTCGGGGTCCCACACTTGAGATTGAACATCAATCCCTCTACAATGCCCAAACTTATGTCCATTTAGTACCAATTATGATTGACCCAAGACTGATCGGCAAGTTTTTCGCGGCTAATTTATGGATAAATAAATATGTCTATAACTTCACGCCTCATTATCAGACCATCAGAAGGACGGCGGCTAAAAATTCTTTTCTGATTTTCACCGCGAAATTGGTTGAGAAGATCTTGGCGGGGAATATGGGCGATTTGTTTGAAAACCTGGCCAGATCATATCAACAAAAAAGAATCGTCCGGAATCCAGCGACCCATGCGCCCGGAGGGCGCGTGGTCTACACCGATCACGAATTAGAGTTTCATCCTTATTCCTTTGAAAAGACCGTCCTTGAAAAATACAACGCCGCCACCCGCCGCCTTGGTATCTCCATCAACACCGAACACGACTCCGGACTAAAAATCTAAGCTTTCCCAGCTTCATTAAATGAGATTTTATTTATTTCTCCCAATAATTCCAAAGTTGCTTTGACGGAAGGGTTGCTTGTATTGATCAGAATTAGTCGCATCCTATATTTATTAGCCAGTGGGCTCAAAAACTCATCTCCCCAGGAAGGAGTAAATGTAATAACGGCCCCGAAGTCTAATTCCAATTTCTCGTTCTCATCTAAAGCTGCCAGTTGCGTTTGCAGGGCCGCAAAAGCTTCCCGTCCATTTTGGCGGGCGGTAAGAAGCGTGCCAAATTTTTTCAATTCAATTTTCATCTATATTAGAAAGTAATTAACGCTAAGCAGCCTCGAAATGATTTAGCCGATTTCTTTATGTTTAATTATACCACAAATCACCTATATAAAATCTATGCAAATATTTTTAAAATCTATGCAAAGTAGTGTTTTTCGCTGATTTTTGTGGCCAAACTCCATCTTTTAATAAAAATTAGTAGGCCGACCTTTCGGTCGGCCCTTTCAGAGCTCTGTCACGATTCAGAGATGATACTCGGACACCTTATCGCACGATCGCCGTAGTCTCGCGCTTCAAGGAAAGGCCGCAACCTCTCTTCGGGTACCCAGCCCGGAGCGTGATTGTTGCAGATATTCGTGGCCCGGATGACCACGGTAAGAAGCAATTTCATGTGCTTCTCGATCGCGCCAAGATTGGCTGGTGACGGATCCATCAGAGTAGACCGATCGGCGTTGCAACCCTCAAGGGCCCCTTCGAGATCAGCGATTATCTGCTCGAGCCGCCGCCCCACTTGCTCCGTTGGTGCGTAGTCCACCAAGAAGCAGAGAGCTGTATGTAGCCTGATCGCCGCCGTGAAGAGATAGAACAGGGCGCGGTGGTTCAGTCTCGTCAGGCCACCTATATCAAGGTCGGCGCTCGGATTTCTGAACTCATCAACGCTGTCTCTGATGGATTCAACGCGTAGATACAGGGGAGCGTAATTGTCGAGGTGATTCCTAGACTTTCTTTCATTAGCCATGCAGGCCTCCACAACGTCTTATTACCAGAATTACGGGTTATTGACAAGTTTTTTGTGTTTGACTACAATTAGCAATCGTTAAGGGAGGGTGCTGATGCAAGTATCTAGTATTAAGTATCTAGTATACTTAATACTCTATACTTAATCCCCGTGTTGCAACCATTACCTAATTACGTCCTGCTGGAACCGTATAAAGAGCAAAAAAAGAAATCCGCGATTATTTTACCGGATAATACCGACGAGAAAAAGTCGGAAAAAGGCAAAGTCGTCGCCATTGTTCCAAATAAAGCCAACATTAAAAAAGGCGATGTTGTATTTTTTAAAAAATACTCTGAGCAAAAAATTACTCATCAAGACAAAGAATATTTAATCGTTAAATACGAAGACATACTGGCAGTTGTAAATTAACTCGACACCAATACACAAATGGACACGAATGACTCGAATAGTACGCGAATACTTATTCGTATCATTCGCATGTAATTCGTAATTAGTGTCGCTGATTATGGCGAAACAAATACTATATAAAAATGATGCCCGCGAATCACTCAAGCGGGGCGTGGATAAAATCGCGAATGCGGTTAAAGTTACGCTCGGCCCGAAGGGCCGAAATGTGGTTTTGGACAAAGGTTTCGGCTCGCCGGTTATCACTAAGGACGGCGTAACCGTCGCCAAAGAAATCGAGCTCAAGGATGAATTTGAAAATATCGGCGCCAGTCTGATACAGGAAGTCGCTTCTAAAACAAATGACGTCGCCGGAGACGGCACGACCACGGCTACGGTTCTGGCCCAGGCCATCGTCGCCGAGGGCTTTTCGGCTGTTAACGCCGGGGCTAACCCTTTGGTCTTGAAGCGCGGCATGGATAAAGCCGTCGAATGGGTCGTGAGTTCCCTTGAAAATAAATCCCAGAAAATCACTAAATCAAATTTGAAAGAAGTGGCCTCGATTTCCGCCAATGACAGCGAGATCGGCGATTTGATCGCCAAAGTTTTCGATCGGGTCGGCAAAGACGGCGTAGTTACGGTTGAAGAATCACAATCAACGGAAATGGCGACCGAGTTCGTGGAGGGCATGCAATTGGATCGCGGCTATGTTTCGGCCTACATGGTAACCAATACGGAACGCATGGAAGCCTCATATGACGACCCGCACATTCTGATTACGGATCGGAAAATTTCTTCGATTCAGGATGTTGTGCCTTTATTGGAGAAAGTTTCCCAAACCGGAAAACGAAATTTGGTGATTATCGCCGAGGACGTGGACGGCGAGGCTCTGGCAACACTGGTCGTTAACAAGCTCCGCGGTTCGTTTGCGACTCTGGCTATTAAAGCGCCGGGCTTTGGCGACCGAAAGAAAGAGATGCTCGAAGATATCGCGGTCATTACCGGCGGACAGGTTATCAGCGAAGAAAAAGGCATGAAGCTTGATTCTGTCGAACTGAATATGCTCGGCCGGGCTCGCCGCATTATCGCCGCCAAAGAAAAGACGACCATTGTCGGCGGCAAGGGTAAAAAGGTGGACATTGACAAACGCTTGGCCCAGCTTAAGAATCAGCTCCTTTCGACCACTTCGGGTTTTGATAAAGAAAAGATCCAGGAACGGGTCGCCAAACTTTCGGGCGGGGTGGCGGTCATTAAAGTCGGTGCGCTTTCCGAAACCGAGCTCAAGGAGAAGAAATTTAGAATTGAAGACGCGGTTAACGCGACCCGCGCCGCGCTGGAAGAAGGCATCGTCGCCGGCGGCGGCGTGGCGTTACTGCAGGCTTCCGGAGAATTGCATCTGGCTTTTTTTGAAAAGGACGAAAAGAAACGCTACAGATTCCTGCCCGACGTTTCCAGATTTGGCGACGAGGCCAAGGGCATCAGCATTATTAAAACAGTTTTAGAAAGGCCGATCCGGGCTATTGCCGAAAATGCCGGTAAAGACTCGAATGAAGTCGTCAATGAACTGATGTTGAGAGAAGCGGGTGTCGGCTTTAACGCCGCCACCGGAGAATACGCGGATATGATCAAGGTCGGCGTAATTGATCCGCTCAAGGTCGTAAAGACCTCTCTCGCGAACGCGGTTTCCGTGGCTTCAATGATTTTGACGACGGAAGCCATCGTCACGGACATACCCGAAGAAAAAGAACATACCCACGGTCCCGGCCCGGGCGGAATGGGTATGGGGGATTACTGACAAAACATAAAACACGGTTCTCAACGAGAACCGTGTTTTATGTTTGACAAACAGGTAAAAATCCATTAGATAGCGGATGAGGTTCCTTGACATGAGTAATAGGGACGACGATGAACTGCTGATCCATGAGGCCGGTCTTTCTCTGGAGGCTTCTGATCGCGATGAGTTGGATGATCTATTTTCGCACGCGGATCACAAGACACAGGTTCGCGGCCTGTTGCGGCTTCTGCCAAGAGCTTTCCGTCGCGGCCTCGAAGAGGCCGGGGCTAACTGGGAGGAGGTTGTTAGAGGTCTAAGAAACCAGCTTGCGGCCAAGACACAAGAATGTGCCGATGCTTGGTATTCCTCGGAGAAGTTATCTGAGAGAGTGGCCCTGCTCTCGGCAACCGATCTTAGGACAAACCTGACCAATCTCACGAACTTTGAAAGCTGGGTCGGCCAGGGCCTGCAAAATGAAAAGAGGCGCATATGGTTCAGCGTGTTTTTCATTGATCTCGAGAACTTCAAGTGGGCCAATGATAATCTGGGCATGCTGGTCGGGGACAAGATTATCGTGCGGTTCGCCGAGATTCTCCGGAATCAGTTTCGGGCTGACGAACGCATCGAAGTCAGTCCAGCCTGGGCCGGCCGTAAAATCCAGTTCGCGAGATACGGCAATGGAGACGAATTCATTGTCGGTTTCACGACTGGTAGTCAAACGGCGGCATTAGGCCTGATCCAGAGGTTCGATGATGAACTTCATGGTGAAAACTGGTCCGCCATCCACCCTGAACTTGGGGATCACCGGATCAGTATGCACCGTGCCGCGATTTGTGTGCGGGTAGGCAGTTTTGAAGACCGCGGCAGTGTTCAGGGAGTGGCGGAGGCGATAATCGCTCTGGCTTCTCAGAAAACAAACGAAGATAAGGCCCGTAACAAGGCCGGGGATCGCCGCGAGAAGATTCGCCCCACGCGATGCCAAATCGTGGCGGGCAAACTTATTCCATATTGAGCCGTCTGACAAGGCGGCTCTAAGATTCTATTTGTATATATTTTGTAATATAATGCGTACGCCTGCGTCTTTACAGATGCTTAGCTATTATCAATATAATTTCTGTTCAAGGTTCTTGTAATCTTGGCAGTTTTTAAACAAAAATGGACACAAAGCGTTTGCCAGTAATGTTTGCGGCGGTTGTTTTTGCCTTAATGGTGCCCTTGGCCGGGGTTTTTGCGGAAAATGGCAAGAATATTGTCAAACCCGCCACCAAACCGGCTGTGGCGGTGAAAGTCGACAAGATGAACGCTGGCGTTGAAGTTCGGATCAGCCGTAATGGCGAGGTTTCCGTGAGCGGGGCCAAAGTTACTTCGATTTCCGAAAATACTTTGAATGCCGCTACTACTCTGGGTTCAGTAAGCATGACTTGGACTGTCAATACGGACAGCTCTACGAAGATCGTTCAGCGTTCGGGCGGGAAAGTCGCGCTAAGCGATATTTCCGCGGGCGACGTGATTTCTTTCCGCGGCACGCTGACGGCGGCTTCGCCTGCCATGACCGTCAATGCCAAATCCTTGACCGATCACTCGCTTGAAACCAAGAGGGGCAGTTTTCTGGGCGGTGTGATCAGTATCGGCACAAATAATTTTGTGCTGGACTCGAAAAACCGTGGCCAGATTACGGTTAATGTCGGATCAGATACCGAAATCAAGAAAGACGGTTCGACGGCTGTGCTGGCTGACATCCATGTTGGCGACAAGGTTTCCGCCGCGGGCTTGTTCAACAATATCTCCAAGATTCTCAATGCGGTGAAAATCAAAATCCTCGCTGAAACAAAGTAGGCAATTCGGCGATGCCGCTTCACAACACCCGCCAGCGGCTCGCCGTTGGCGGGTGTTGGGGTTGAATCCGCACCCTTTTCCCCGTATAGTGATGATATTAATTTAACCCTAATTACATGGCTACATATATAATTTGGGCAGTCGTCGTTATCGCGGCGCTTTGGGTGATCGGCGCGTTTAACAGTTTGGTTCGAGGCCGGAACAGAGTCAAAGAAGCCTGGTCCGACATCAATATCCAGCTTCGCCGCCGCCATGACCTGATCCCGAATCTGGTCGAGACGGTGAAAGGCTACGCCGCTCATGAGCGGGAAGTCTTGGAGAGAGTCGTCCAGGCCAGAACCCAAGCCGTAACGGCTGGGAGCATGGAACAAAAAGCCCAGTCGGAAAATATGCTTACCGGCGCTTTGAAAAGCCTTTTCGCCCTGGCCGAAGCTTATCCGAATCTTAAGGCCAACGAGAACTTTGCCAAGCTTCAGGACGAACTGACCGACACCGAAGACAAGGTTCAGGCCGCCCGCCGCTTCTACAATTCCAACGTTCTGGATTACAACAACAAGCTCGAAGTTTTTCCGACGAACGTGATCGCTTCATGGTTCAGCTTTACCCGCGAAGAACTCTTTCAGCTGGATAATCCGGATCAAGCAAAACTTCCCGAAGTCAAATTCTAAAATAGGCTTTTGGCGACTTTATATTCTCAACAAGACAGCAATATTCGAAAAACATGGTTGCTGATGACCGTGTTTTTGGTGCTGGTCATTTTTCTGGGTTGGCTGTTTAGCTTTGCTCTGCAGGCTCCGGAAATATTGTATATTGCCGTCGCCTTGAGCGTCGCCATGAACTTTTTCGCGTATTGGAAGTCCGATTCAATCGCCTTGGCGATATCCGGTGCCCGGCCTATTCCCCGCGAAGGCCACGAGTATGTTTATCGCATGGTGGAGAATCTATGCATCACAGCCGGCCTGCCGATGCCCAGAATATACCTGATCTACTCCCCCCAGATTAACGCTTTTGCGACCGGCCGCGATCCCAAACACTCGGCTGTCGCGGTTACCTCCGGCGCCATTGAAAAACTTGAAAACGAAGAACTTCAAGGCGTCTTGGCCCATGAACTGGCCCACATCGGCAATCGCGACATACTGATTTCTTCGGTAGTCGTAGTCTTGTCGGGTTTGATTGCGATATTGGCCGACTGGTTTTTGAGAATAAGTTTTTTCTCGAATCGTGATAATGACAACCGCGGCGGGGCGATAATAATGGTTTTGGGGCTGGCCGCGGCGATACTGGCGCCTTTGGCGGCGATGCTGATCAGGCTAGCCGTCTCGCGAAAACGCGAATATCTGGCCGATGCTTCCGGCGCGTTGTTGACCCGCTATCCTGAAGGCTTGGCCCGAGCTCTCGAAAAAATCGGCCAAGAGCACGTGCCCCTAAAACACGCCCATAACGCTACCGCCCACCTGTACATTTCCAATCCTTTTAAGGGCAAAGAAGGGACATCATGGTTTACCAAATTATTCATGACCCATCCGCCGATACAAGATAGAATCAGGATTCTTCGACACATGGATGTGCGTTAAGGGAGGTGTCGCGTTCAGGAAGTTATTAAATGGAGAGGTCGCATAGTGGTCTAGTGCACCGCCTTGGAAAGGCGGCAGGCTCGAAAGGGCCTCGAGAGTTCGAATCTCTCCCTCTCCGCCAAGTTTTACATTCACTAAAATAATTAAAATAATTTCTAGTTTTTTAGTAGGTTTACTGGTCGGTTCCGTTTTGGAGTTTGTTTATAGGTCTATCAAGGCTGGCAAGATAATAAGGCCAAGGATTATCAATGTGCAAGCATATGGCTTTGCGGGCGCTGCTTTAGCGATTCTTTATTTTTTTGATATTTCACTTTCCTGGAACTTAGTTATAATTTTTATAATTCCAACCCTGATAGAATTTATAATTGGCTACTCATATTTTAAGACAAAAAAAATTCGATTATGGGATTATTCCAGGGAAAAATTTAATTTAATGGGAATTATTTGTTTGCGGTTTTCTTTAGTCTGGTTTATTGTTTCTGCCGCCTACTACTATATGCTTTTACCCAAATTATAAACCCGACAACGAAATAATTTGAAAAGTTTGAACAGATTTGTAATCTATTTTGCTGGTGGAACCATGAGGGGAGTTTTTGGTGCGGGAGTGGCTACGGTGTTTGAAAAAAACAATCTTTATCCTAAAATTAACGCCGTTTACGGCGCTTCGGCGGGAGCGATGACCGGGGCATATTTTCTTGCTCGACAAAGAGAACTCGGCCCGTCTATTTATTACGAGAATTTAGACGGAAAATTTATATCCCGCAAAGATTTTTTAATCGGCGTTTGGCAGCGCTTTCAGAACAGGTTTATCAAGACTGTCCCTAACGATAAATTGCGCGATGCGCTTGATATCGAATACCTAATGAATGTGGTAAAAAATAAGAAGCCTCTCGATTATCAAAAAATTATTTCTCAGGACATACCGCTTAACGTAAAACTTTTCAATCTGGACACTCATGAAATTGAATACATCGACGCTCGTCGTTCTGATATTTTCGAAATACTCAAGGCGGGGGTCAATGTCTTTCCCTATGTTCACGAAGTTTCTGTCATAGATGGCAAAAAATACATTGACGCCGCTATTATGGATATCGTGGGCTTTGATTTTTTGCGGAAAAAACACCCTAATGAAAAAATTATTATTGTTATGAACGGACAAATTGATAGAAAATTTCGTTATAGAGCGAAAAACATTCTGGAAGGTAAATTTATGCAGTGGATGTTTAACGATTCCGGGCTCTATCATCTATACGCCACCGCCGAAGATAAGTTGGCAAAAGATATCGAGAAGATAAAAGCTGACGCAAATTCCTTACTCATCGCACAAGATAGGGATGTTTCAGTCAGATCACGAACTACCGATGCAAAATTACTGTTAGAAATGTATAATTTAGGCATTGAGGTGGGAAATCGCGCCTTACAGAGTTTGCTATGAATTCTTAATGCTTCCAAATAACTTGTCATGGCAGAGATATGTCCGCCTCTTCTTATCTAATAAAGAAAATTAATGGGTATTGCATTCGCTTTTCTTGCTCTTATTTTTTGGGGGATTGGGGATTTTTTAATTCAGCGAAGCGTCCGAAAATTCGGAGACTGGATCATGATTTTCTATATTGATCTGATCGGCGTAATTATGTTTACGCCTTTTGTGCTCAAGACCCTGATTCCGACGGTTAGAAAACCAGATGATCTGGTTATTCTTCTGGTCGCAAGCACGGTTTTGCTGTTTGCGGCGCTAGTTGATTTTGAAGCCCTTAAGAACGGAAAGATTTCCGTCGTCGAACCGATTTTTGCTTTTGAAGTTCCCGTGACGGCAATTCTGGCGTATTTCTTTATTCAAGAGAAGATAACCGTATTTGAACTTTCTCTAATTATCGTACTAGTCGTCGGAATCGCCCTGGTAGCCACCAAATCGTGGCGGCATTTTCGATTAAAAATGGAAAAAGGGGTTCTGCTGGCAATACTGACCACGATTTTCATGGGAACCGCCAATTTTCTGTTTGGATTTGGCGGCCGGCAGACTGACCCCTGGCTGATTAATTGGTTTACGTCCGCTTTTCTGGCGCTTGTCTCCCTGATTTATATTCTTTCTAAGGGCCAAGCCGGACTCATACTCCAGGACTGGCGGATAAATAAAAATCTTATAACCCAAGTCAGCATCTATGATAATTTAGCTTGGCTGTTCTTTACTTTCAGCATCTTATACATCCCCATTGCAATCGCAACAGGAATATCCGAAAGCTACATCGCTTTAGCCGCGTTGCTGGGCTTGGTGTTCAATGGGGAAAAACTGGCTAGACACCAATGGCTCGGTCTGATTATATGCTCAATCGCCGCCGTCATTTTGGCGATTATAGTTTAAAAAATAATAATGAATACACCGCCAGTTGGAATTGACTAAATATTTCAAACACATATCATTATATAAATGAAAAAGAAAATTAAAATAGGAAAAAACGTTGAAATTGGAGCATTATTAGAGCATGTTGATGACAGGGTTACTTTGATTGCAGAGCAAAATGCGGATTTAAATGGGAAGGTAGATAGAATAGAGAAAAAACTTAACGTTATAGCAGAAGACGTAGAGGTGATAAAGATGGACATAGAATTTATTAAACATTGCTAAATAAAAAACCGGGTTAGTTCCCGGCATTTTCATCCTTTTTTGGTTGATCAGGCTTGAGCATCAGTGAGGCAATGCCGAAGCCAAGGCCTGCGGCGACGGCCGTGGCGCTGCTGATTTTCAGAATCATATTCAACTTTTTCCTTTTTTCTTCCGATGTCTTTGCCCTCGTGTCTTCCCGCACCTGTTTAGTCATCGCCTCAAAAGTATTTTCATCATCATCTGACCAACCTGCTTTGGCTTTTGCTCGTTTAATAAGCTCATCCGGCAAGTTCGCCATGAGGTAGTTGTAAGTGGTATGGAGCCCGCAATGGCGAGCAACTTCGATATACGCGATGAGCGATTTAATCGGATCATCTTGGATGGCCATATTTTCCTCAAAGTACTGGTTTCATATATATGCTTTCCAGCCGTATTTTGCAATCCGATTGGGATAAGACTTGTTGCTTTATTAGGATGCCGAACTGGCGCATTTTTCGTTTATTATGTGCTTTTTCAACAATGGTTGCTCTCGCCGTCATTGTCAATTAATATATGTACATGAAAAACGATTCGGAATTGTCGGATGAGTTAAAGCATGTGGCGCGTGGGGGCGGGACGGAGGCGCCTTTTTCGGGTAAGTACTGGGATGCGCACGAGAAAGGCATGTACAGATGCGCGATATGCGGGAATGAGCTTTTTTCATCGAAGACTAAATTTAATTCCGGCACCGGCTGGCCGAGTTTTACCGATCCGGTGAATTTGGAAAATATCGAATTGAAACCGGACCACGCTCACGGCATGAACAGAACCGAAGTAAAATGCAAAAATTGCGGCGCGCATTTGGGCCATGTCTTTGACGACGGACCCCAAGACAAGGGAGGCAAAAGATATTGCATCAACTCGGTCTGCCTTGAGCTCGACGGAAAATAATACTGAAAAAACAGCTTTACATACCAGCCGAGGTTTGTTTTAATAAGTCAGTCCTTTAGGAGATTAAAATGAAGATAGCAAGGGTTTTTATCATTGTTTTCTCTCTGGCATTTTGCTTCTTCTCGGGGTTCATTTCGGGGGCGTTTACCGAAATGATTAGGAACCGCGAAAGCTTATCTGAAGCCAAATCCCTGTTTCCAAAATCGGAGATTCTTGTTACGACCCTGCCCGGAAATTACCATATGATGTATTCGTTTTGGCGGGATGACATGAGGGAACAGCTTCTCGTTGATTCCGATAACAAAGTCATTATCAGCATGTTTAACGGTATTTGGTACCGGATGCATCACGGTATTATCGATTTTAGATATTCATCCGATCAAATCAAGGAAAAATACGAGCATCTGTTTTTGCAAGGCCGTCTGGCCGTTCTTCGAAAGCATCCCGAGCTCATCAGCAACCAGATATTCGCCGGACTCATAAGGCGAAGCGAAGAAGCCGAAGTGAGAAAAATTTCACCGAAGACATAAGGGCATGGATGCCCTTTTTGATTTAAATGATGTATGATGTAGGATATTTCCGATGGAAGACAATATCTCAAAAATAAAAGAGAGGCTTGATATAGTTGACGTCATATCGGGATACATCAAAGTCCAAAAAGCGGGCGTAAATTACAAAGCCCGCTGTCCTTTCCATAACGAAAAAACCCCTTCTTTTTACATTTCCCCCGAAAGACAGATATGGCATTGCTTCGGCTGTAATCTCGGAGGCGATGTGTTCGGTTTCGTTAAAGAAATTGAAGGCATAGAATTCGGAGAATCTTTAAGAATTTTGGCTCAAAAAGCGGGAGTCGAGCTTCAAAAATACGATTCCGGCGTCCGAGATGAAAAATCCCGTCTCTATGACATAGCTGAAGCCTCATCGAAATTTTTTGAAAAACAGCTCCAACTGTCCAACATCGGCCAGCGGGCTCTGAAATATCTGTTCGACCGCGGCCTTAACCAGGAAACAATATCTGATTTTCGCGTTGGCTTTGCCCCCAATGACTGGAATGCTCTAAACACATATCTTAAATCATGCGGATACCACGAAACTGAAATATCGGCCGCCGGATTGGCTATTCCCAGGCAGACGGGCGGCGGCATATACGACCGCTTCCGATCCCGTATTACTTTTCCGGTCATGGATGCGCAAGGGCGGATTGTCGGCTTCTCGGGGCGCGTATTCGAAGGGGAAGAAACGGAAGCGAAGTACATAAATACGCCGCAGACTTTGATATATGACAAAAGCATGGTAATATACGGGTTGCATAAGGCCAAGACAGAAATCCGCCAGTCGAACGTCTGCATCTTGGTAGAAGGCAACATAGATGCTCTGATGTCCCATCAGGGCGGCGTCCGCAACGCGGTGGCCACGTCGGGAACGGCCCTGACCGACCGGCATTTGAAAATTATCCAGCGGTACACGGCCAATCTCAATTTCTGCTTCGATACGGATCGAGCCGGAAGCATGGCGACGAGGCGGGGTATCGCGTTGGCATTAGCCAATAATATGGATGTGAAAGTTGTGGCGCTTGATGATCCGGCTTGCAAAGATCCAGCCGACTATGTTTTAAAACACGGCCAAGGCTGGAAACAAAAAGTATCGGAGGCAAAGCCGGCCATTCAATTCTATTTTGACAATTTGAAATCTCATATTAATCCCTCGTCAGTCGAGGGCAAAAAAACCGCCATTGCGGCACTGGCTCCATTCATTAATCGTCTCGTCAGCAAAGTTGAGCGCGAACATTGGATAGGCCAGCTAGCCATTTTTCTAAAAACTAAAGAAGAAGCGTTAAAAGCCGATATTCAATCGGCCAAAGATGATTTGGCTGTTTTTGACAGCCAATACGTGAAGCCTATTTCTCAAAAAATCACCAAGCCTGAAGATTTGATACAGGACATATTCAGCGAAGCGATACTTTCTCTGATAATAGCCAAGCCGGATCTTTTTGGTACTGGACTCAACCAAATCCAGCCGGAAACATTGAGCCCATATACGGCAAGTGTCATATCTCATTTGAACGACATTGATTTCCAGAATTTTTCGTTCTCTGATTTTATAAAAAAATTTTCCGGGCCAGAGGCGATGAAACTCGAGTTCGCGTATTTGAGAGCCCAAGAGTTGTGGAACGGTTTCAGCGACGCCGAACTCAAAAGCGAATTCGATCTTTTATTGAAAAAATTAAAAAGAAGATCACTCTTGGTCCAATTGTCTCAACTGGAGATGGACATCAAAGAGGCGGAGTTAACCCAGAACAGGGAATATCTCAAATCCCTGATTCAAACATTCAGCCGGCTAACGTCTGAATTAAACGCGGTTGAAGTTTAAATAACGATTAAAATGGCAAAAACAAAAAAGAAAACCAATAAGGGAAAAAAGAAAGCCGGAAAACAATCCAAGAAACCGGCCCAAAAATCAAGGCCGGCGAAAGATAAAGGCGTCATATCGGAGAGCGCCGTTTTACAGTTGATTGAAAAAGGCCGCCATCGCGGCTTTGTCACCCAGGCCGAAGTTTTAAACACTTTTCCCAATATTGAAAAAGACATCAAAGGCCTTGAAGCGCTATACGAGCGTCTAGAGGGAGCGAACATCAACATCATAGAATCGGGTCGGGTGTTTGAGGAGGAAAAAGTAAAAGAATACGACGAAAAGAAAAAAATAGAAACCGAATTCGGCGAATCATCGACTTCGGATTCCGTCCAGATGTATTTGAAAGAAATCGGGCAATATTCGCTCTTGACGAGCGAAGAGGAGGTAGATCTGGCAAAAAGAATAGAGAAAAATGACGAATCGGCAAGGCAGAAGCTCGCTCTCTCAAACCTTCGCCTGGTTGTTTCCATAGCCAAGAAATATGTCGGACGCTCGGCCAATCTGACTTTGCTTGATCTGATTCAGGAAGGCAACATCGGCTTGTTCAAGGCTGTTGAAAAGTTCGATTACAAGAAGGGGTATAAATTCTCGACATACGCAACGTGGTGGATTCGGCAGGCGATTACCAGAGCATTAGCCGATCAAGGCCGAACGATTCGCATCCCGGTCCATATGGTTGAAACAATAAATAAATACCAGCAGATTGTTAGAAGACTGGTTCAGGACTTAGGTCGGGAGCCGATGCCGGAAGAAATAGCTGCGGAAATGGGCGTTGATATCGACAAAATAAGACATATACAAAAAATATCCCAGGATACAATATCTCTGGAAACTCCAGTCGGGGATGAAGGCGAGGATTCGAGCCTCGAAGCGTTCATACCCGACGAGGACTCGGTATCTCCGTCAATGTCCGCGGCCAGGAAAATATTGAAAGCTTACATCAATGAAATTATCGCCGATCTGACCGTCAGAGAACAAAAGATACTGGATATGCGTTTCGGTTTGACTGACGGCGTAACTCACACTCTGGAAGAAGTCGGAAAAGTTTTCTCGGTTACCAGAGAAAGAATCAGGCAAATTGAGGCTAAAGCGCTGGATAAAATCAGACAGCATCACAAGCTCTCCAAACTTAAGGGGTACGAATAGTAAAAAACAAACTCAGGCAAATGAACAGTTCTATTTTCAAGGATTACGACATAAGAGGCGTTTATGGCCGGGATTTTGACGACAGATTCGCTTTCGACTTGGGAAATAAGGTCGGCCAGCATTTTTCGGCCGATTCCTCGCCGGACAAAAACGTCGTCATTGTCGGCAAGGACGGCCGCCCGTCTTCAAATGCGATAGGCGAAAGGGTAATCGAGGGTTTGCTCAAATCCGGCGCTCATGTCGTATCCCTCGGCGAATGCTCGACGCCGCTCTTTTATTTTGTCGTAAAAAAATTTGGAGCGTCGGGAGGTATAATGGTAACCGCCTCTCATAATCAATCGGAATACAACGGATTTAAAATCGTCGGCCGGGAATCAAAATTAATATCGGGCGGAGAACTGAAGGAGCTTTTTGAATTTTATCCTCTGCAGATGCTGGAGGGGGGAGATTATGAAGAGAGGGATTTCACGACAGAGTACGCCGATGCCGTTATCAAGGTGGCCGATTTTGACAATGCCGACAAACGGCTTAACGGGGACATAATATACAAAGCTTCTCCGGGAGTGGGTAGAATTTTACGCGCCTTGGAATCAAAAGCGAATTTTAATTTTAAAGAAGCCGCTGCCACTATCGATCAGGAAGATTCGTTGAAAATTAAATACGACGACGACGGAGACAGATTGGCTTTTGAAAATGCGGATTCATCGGCGATTTTCTGTATTGTCGCCGATGCCGTCTTGCCCAAAAAAATAGTTTTCGGCATGACCGCGTCTCGGGCCGCACGAAAGTACGCGCGGAGCAAAGGATTTGAGGTAATAATGGCTAAGGTCGGTCATTCGAATATTCATCACATGATGCAAGGTTGCGGCGCCGATTTGGGCATTGAGGCGAGCGGACACATATATTTTAAATCATTTAATTTCCTTGAAGCGCCGGAACTGGCTCTGCTTATTGTTTTAAAACAAATTATCGATTCCGGCCGTCGCCTGGAAGATCTCGCCGCGCAATATCCAGTTTTTCCAAGGGCGGAAAAAACGATTGATTCAAGTCAAATCCATGAAAAAATCATCCAGCGCATCGGTGAAAAATTCTCCGACGGCGAGGCCGATTTTACCGACGGACTGACGGTGGAATACCCGGACTGGTGGTTTAATGTCCGCGCCTCGAATACTGAACCGGTGCTTCGATTGACGGTTGAAGCCGAAACAAAAAAACTTCTCGATGATAAATTTTCCGAACTCACGGCCGTCCTTGGATAATTTTTGCTATTTTAGTTCTATATGCCGCGAACGCCGCCCCGGCCAATAAACCGGCAGTATTGGCTGCGATATCCGTGATTGAATCCCAGTCAAACAATTTTCCAAAGTAACCGACGCCGTATCTCGCGTAAAGCCAATATTCGATATATTCCCATATTATCCCAATAACAGCGATAACAACGAATAAAATCACCCCGGTTTTCTTTTTTGGCCAAGCGTAAACGGTTGAGAAAAGATTAAGAGCTGAAACAAACATTAGAAAGGGAATTATAAAATGGACGAAAATATCATAAGGGACAAACCATACGCTCTTGCTCCAAGCCCCCAGCGTGCCGACGCTTGATGCGGCGAGACTGAACGCAATCGCATCCTGGAACTTGTCCCTCTCCGGAGACGGGGAGAATATTTTTGACGGCAATTCAATAATTAAAACAAAAAAGAACGCCAGAGATGCCATTAATTTCGGGCGGTAATACCAGGGCAAACGGGAGGGATCTATGGATAAAATGGCAAATCCGCCGATTATTAATCCAACTTGAATTAAGACACGAAGGAGGAATCTCATACTATTTAATATGACAACATATTAAATCATTACGGTCAATTTTGACAATTTTCATCAGGCCATGGTTCAATGGTGGCTCGCGCACAACACATGTCAGCCCTGCCATATATATACAAACAGCCCAATGACTGGACATGCGGACCGGCCGTGGCCCGCATAATTTTGCATTTTTTCGGCCAGAAAAAGGATTTATGGGAAATAACGCGGGAACTGGGAACGACGCGGAGCGGCACTTCTAACAGCGATTTAAAGCGGCTCCTTGCCCGATACGACATTTCTTTCAAAGAAAAAAAAGGGGCTCGAATCAGCGATATCCGCCGTCTCGCGAAAAACAACTGGCTGGTTACGGCCTACTGGATTCCAAAGCACAAGGAATATCACTACTCGATTATTAAAAAAATCAATTCAAAGAGAATATTTTTTCATGATACATGGTACGGCCTGAATCACAGCTATACCATAAAGCATTTTATCAATAACTGGTGGGACGATGAAGCTAAATCGCCGTGGCTGCTGGCAATAAGAAAATAATTGACAAGATTAACTTTTGATGTTAAATAAGGGCCAGTTCTTGGAGGAAAAATATGGCCTTGGATCTCAACAGGATAATCGCTGGAATTGCCGACGGCGTCTTTGTAAGCGAAGGCAGAGTTCTGGACATGAATGACTTCAAAGCGCTTGTCACGTCAAAGCCGGATGAAGTCTACAAGTCACTTCTGGAATTTTTCGCCGAGGACGTTGATTATTCTCTCGACAGTTTTATTAGTAACCTCGCAACGCTTATACTATGCCTGAACCATCTGCTCGAGATTGCCAAACGAATTAAGCCGGAGGAAGTCGAGAAAACGAAAAAAAAACTTCGAAGCGAAAATCTTGAAAAAGCGCGGGAAATCGCAAAAAAGCTAGTTTCAAACAATACTCCCAAAACCCCGAAAGCGGGTACGGTCAGCGCTCCGTCTAAGAAACCGCCCGTGAGCCCGGAGGAATTGTTTATTTGCGTAAGAGTACTTAAGGCAATATTTTACAACGACGAAATGCCACCAAAGCCGGTAATTAATCTAAGCAAATCGAGGTTGCTGGCAAAGACAGATATTGCTCCTGAATCAATCGAGTCTCACGTCCGACGCGCCTTGGAGATTCTTGTCAATTTGTGGAACAAGAGAGATAGCTCTGACAAGACAGAACGACTCTTTCTTCGTTTGGTCGAACACATCAGAAATAACCATCAGCAGATTGAACCGACTCGAGTCGTTAATTATTTGAAGACTCATGATAAATCGAGCGATCCGGTTAACGTTTAATCCCGCCAAGCGGGATTTATTTTTTCCACTCTCTCAATTTTCCGGCCTCGATTTCTATTTTGTCGGCTTTCCGGAGCGCAGATATCATGCTTCGGGATAATATGGGCGTATGCCTATATTTATCAATTTCGAAATATATATCCCAAAGATTCCTGTCGGCCGTTATCCACTCCGTTCCGAATTTGCTCAAGTCAATGGGTACTGAAAATTCCCGAAGCGTCTTATCGCCGTTGTCTAAAAAATATTCATGAAAATAAGAAAGAGCTAACTCACGGGCGTTTTTGTAAATCGGCTCACGATATCTTAAAACGGCGTAGTTTGTTTTACTGATTGCGCCCCAATGCCCATTTTTTTTAAATAGCGCGACAACGTGGTCAAAGTCTTCGGAATTTGAACGCAAGTCGAATATAAGGGGTTTTTCGCCGTGATACCAAAGAATCGAGGCCGCCAAAAAAGCCCCTTCAACGCAATGGGCCATATTTTCTCTCAAGACCAGACGCGGCGAATAACATGTTTCTCCGGTTTTTTCAAAATTCTTGGGAATCGAATTTAAAAAATCCTGTATTTTCTTCGGAGAGTCCAATCTCTTAAAAATTTTTTCCTCCCCCGGGAGCAAATCAAGCTTCATACTGTCTAAAGAATAAGCAATTAGACTATTTAATCAAGATATGTAAAATATCAATATGAACAAAACAATAATTTCGCTGATAGTCATACTGGTCGTTTTGGTGGCAGGAGTCATATATTTAACCCGCGAGGCTAATGACGAAGTTGCGGATGTATCGGCAACTCCGACAGATTCCCCAGCGTTGACGGCGACGCCGGTTTCGACAAGCTTACCACAAGCAACTCCTACACCGACTCCCACACCCACAGCAACGCCGAAACCAAGCGCGTTGACAATCAAATATACCGACAACGGATATGTTCCCAAATCGGTGGAAATTTCCGCCGGCACCAAAGTAACTTTCGTAAACGAAAGCTCGAGACTTATGTGGACTGCTTCCAGTCCTCATCCGACTCATACCGATTTGCCGGCATTTGACTCGAAGCAGGGGACGGCCATGGGCCAAAATTATGTTTTTACGTTTACTCAAAAAGGAACCTGGAGCTACCATAATCATATAAAAGCTTCTGATACGGGAACAATAACAGTTAAGTGATATGAACATGTATCGGCTGATGCTTAATTTTTTGATTGCGGTTTTGGCCGCCGTCATCGGATTTAGCTTTTTTGGGATTCTGCCGTATGGCGGATTGGATATATTATTCCAGACTCTAGTTTTTATTTTATTGTGCTGGGCTGCAAACAAAATATTCACCCAGATAGCGGGAATAAAGCCTAATCCGGAATCAGCCGTCATTACGGCGCTTATTCTTTCTTTAATATCCGGGCCATTCAACGTGTGGTCGGATTGGATAATACTTTTAATCATTGCCGCCTCGGCCATGGCCTCAAAATATGTTTTAGTCTGGAACAAAAGCCACATTTTTAATCCCGCCGCGGTGGGGGTTATTGCCGGAATGGTAATGGGATATCCGGCCAGCTGGTGGATAGGGAGCAAATACATACTGCCGGTAATATTATTGGGAGGATATATTGTTTTAAAAAAAATAAGAAACCTTCATTTAACGCTTTCTTTTCTTGCCGCCTACACGATTCTTCTGATTTTGACTCGGCCTCTTGGTCAATTGAGCGGCGTGTTTCTCGATTCGGCCATAATATTTTTTGCGTCAGTGATGCTTGTGGAACCCCTTACATCGCCGCAGAATAAAGCAAAGAGAATATATTTTGGAATATTTGTGGCTCTTGCTCTCGTGATTTTCCAACGATTGGGCCTGGCCTATTCCCTGGAGCTTTCCTTGTTGTCGGGCAATATGTTGTCTCGAATATTGAGTCCGGATTTTCGAATGGCCGTTGTCTTGAAAAGAAAAGAATATCTTAATCAAAGCATAATCGGATTTTGGTTTGACTCTTTAAGGCCGATTGTATTTCAGCCCGGCCAGTATCTGGAGTGGACGCTGAGCCATGACAAGCCTGATAAGAGGGGAATAAGAAGATATTTTACCATCGCTTCTTCGCCGACCGAAAAAGAAATATTGTTAGCCACGAGGATTTCGGATCCGGGAAGCACATTTAAGAAAGAGCTGGCAAATATGAATCCGGGCCGGGAGATAACGACATCCAAAGTCAGCGGTGATTTTATTTTGCCTAAAGATACCAGCAGAAAACTCCTTTTTATTGCCGGGGGAATTGGAATTACGCCGTATCGAAGCATGATAAAATTCATGTTGGATTCAAACGAAAAACGTGATATAATTTTGCTCTACGGCGCCAGAAACAAAGAAGATTTTGTGTTCCGGAATCTTTTTTCTGAAGCTGAAAGAATCGGCCTGAAAAATATATATATTGAAGGCGGCATTGATTCCGAGGCCATTAAACTGAATACTCCGGATTTTACGGAGAGAATCATATATATTTCGGGCCCCGAGCCGATGGTGGAAGCGGTAGTTGGGGAATTGAAAAGCATCGGCGTCAAAAAAACAATGATTAAAACGGACTATTTCCCGGGCTACGAAAAAATATGACATTAACCACGCACGCAGTCACTGGAGCGGTTATCGCCAAGCTGATGGCCGGCAATCCGCTGCTGGGTCTTTTTTTGGCTTTCTGCAGCCATTTTATTCTCGATGCTTTTCCCCATTGGGATTATCCTCTTAAATCGCACAATGAGGATAAAAAGAATCCATTGGACAGCACTATGTCCATTAACGGCCATTTCGTAAAAGATTTCTTGAATGTCAGCATGGACGGTATGCTTGGTTTAATCTTGTCCTTCATCCTCGTGAGTCAACTCGAGTTTAACGCATATATTTTGGGCGCGGCTCTTGTGGCTCAACTGCCCGATGCTTTGCAGTTTGTTTACTGGCGCGTCCGACGGGAACCACTAACGTCGTTGCAGAAATTTCACATCTGGATTCACACGAAGAACAAGATGAGAAATATGAAATGGGTAAGCATATCAGCCCAGGCCTTGTTTATCCTTCTTGTTACCGCTTCTTTTTGGGCCAACTCATATCCACTTGCGCAATTATTCAGGTAGGATATTATTTCCATGTGGGCTGGGGCGGGCCTCCTGAAAGACGACATTGCGACCCTCCATCCCTGCTTCAGCCCACGTTCTTTGTTTTCGTATCTTTCTCCCTTGCCCGGCCTCGCTGGGCTTTTTTATTTCAATCAATGAAAATCTTGGCTGGTCTTGACTCAAATTTGGTAATGGCTAGGATTATATAAAATGACAATCAAACAACTCTCGAAAATAGCCGAGGAAATTAAGATGGCCTACGCTGAAGGGAATCGTAAAAAAGGAAGAAAGATCTGGGCCGCGCCTGAATACGCACAGGCTTTTGTCGGAGATGTGGGGGATCTTCTGAAGTACATCGTGTCTTATACCGATAATCCCACGAAAGCGGGATATAAAAAAATAAGCCATGAACTGGCTGATTGCTTGTGGTCCGTGATTATCATTGCGCAGGAACTCGGCATTGATGTTGAACGCGAATACCTTATCAATATGGAATACCTGAAACAGAAACTATTCGAGAAAAGATGATATTTCGACGGTGACCCTGTGTTCTAATTTTGACTTTTCGCCTCTGAAAACAAATATATCCAATCCGGCTTCTTCTCCGACGGGCATATTTTGAGTTTGAAAACTGCCGTAAGCGTCGGCTCTTATGCGCCCGGCTTTTTTCTTGTCTTTGTATATGATTATACCTTCGCCGGGTTTAAAACCCGAGCCCTTAAACCATACTTCGCCGTTTGGCGGCACGGTATTTTGGCTGGGGTATACGACGACCGTATCAAATACGGCTGCCATCGGTGCCGAGGCGAAATTTCCTGATATCGCGCCCGGAATCGGAGGGGGTGTTTCTTTTGTCCACATTCGGCCGATTAATGCAGAAGAGTCGGGAGGGACGTGTTTAATAGAGCCGAGAACAGAATCACTTTGGGTAATAATTGCAATCGCGAATATCGGATACATGACCTTCTTCATAATTATAAATATGCAAATTTGAAATGACAGCACAATGAACAATCACGACTCATCGCCATTTCATCCGGACTCTTTATGATTGATTAAATTAATACTCCTTGTATTTCGCTGGATGCTAATATCAATCAGGTGAAAACGGCGGGACATGAGGGGTGGATATTATTATGCCAAGAAACACAAGAGGCCGGCGCGGCAAATCACGGGCGGCGCGCCGAGAACGAACCGCGGGACGAAGAAGCCGAGGCCGAGTAGCATCGGAAAGAGATGGACAAGGTCGATTCATGGAAGAAGGGGAGATTATGTGACATAAAGAGCAGCCCAGCGGCTGCTCTTTGCATTTCATGGAAAAATTATCCGAATTTGGGGAAGCGGACGTGGAAAACGGTGCCGCTGTCCATGGCGCTTTCCACATCTATTATCGCTTTGTGCCTCTCGGCTATTTTTTTGACAATCGTCAGACCCAATCCGGAACTGGACTTTGATCTGATTCCGTCTCCGCCCTCGGCTTTATAAAAGGGATTAAAAATGTGGGGCAGGTCTTTTTCCGATATACCCACGCCAGTATCCCGGACATCCAGTTGGCAATATCCGAAATTCCTGTTTGAAACGGACACGTTTATGCGTCCGCCCTCGGGAGTATAGGTGATGGCGTTGCGAATAAGATTTATGGCCAATTGCTCAATGGCAGTAGGGTTGCCCCATATCGGCGCCGGCTCGGCCCGGCTCATGCTTAGGCGTATATTTTTGGTAAGAGCAATATTATTCGTCTTTTCAACGATGTCTTTTACTATTTTGGACAAGTCAATTTTTGAAAAAGGAACCTCAACCGGTTTGGCGTCGTAATACGAAAGCTTGAGCAGGTTTTCAATCAGTTTCGACATGCGGTCAACTTCTTCCAGATTGCTTTCCAGCGTTCTGACCGCCTCTTTTGTCGTCAAATCCTTGCCTTCAAGAAGGGCGACATCCGTGTTTATCTTTATAATCGACAGGGGCGTTCTTAATTCGTGAGAAGAATCGGCGATAAATCTTTTCTGGGCCCGGACGATTTGGCGTATCGGAGCCAGCGTCTCGGCCGAAAACATGTAGTTCATTAAAATTGTGCCGGCCGATATAATTATAAAAAGCAGTTTGTAATTATATCGGAATATGAAGAAGGATACGCCAATGAAGCCGATAAGAATGGCAGAATTAAGCACGACAAGGCGGAGGCGGGCTCGAAGAAAAGGGTCATCCTTTAATGCGGTACCCCACGCCTCTAATTGTTTCAAGAAGTTTTTCATTGTATTCGCCGTCGACTTTCTTTCTCAAGTTCTTGATATGCACATCTACCACATTACTGAAAGAATCAAAAGCGAAGTCCCAGAGGTGGTCCAATATCTGCTCCCGCGTTAAAACCTGATTCGGGTGGCGCATAAGATACTCTAGCAGGCCAAATTCTTTTAGTGTCAAAGGTATCTCGCGGTTCAGTCTGGTGACCCGCCGCGTCGATGAGTTCAAGTTCAAATCTTTAATGTTCAATTCCACCGGCAGTACTTGCTCCGGGCGTCGTAGAAGGGCTCTGATTCTGGCTAGAAGCTCTTGAAAAGAAAAAGGCTTGACCAGATAGTCATCGGCCCCTTCGTCTAAAGCATAAACTTTGTCTTCGACCGCGTCCCGAGCGGTCAGAATCAGTATCGGGGTGACAATATCGGCCTGGCGAACATTCTTGCAAACTTCGAAACCGTTTCTCTTGGGCAGCATCAGATCCAGGATTATCAGGTCGTAATCTTTATAATTTGTTTCGATGCGCCTTTGTCCGGCCTCGCCGTCCATAAGATAGTCAACGGCGTAGCCTTCTTTTTCCAGGCCTCTTTTTAATGTTTCGGCCAATTTTTCTTCGTCCTCAACGATGAGTATTCGCATGTTCTTTGTTTGTTATTTTTTATCTAATATTCTTCAATTTAACATGAAGTCAAAATGAATTTGCGTATATGAAAGATGAATATTATAAATTTCTAATGAATCATGCCCCCGATTCTTTCATGTGTCAACAAGTTTGCATGGGAGCCGTATTGATGTATATTTAAAGCATGGATGAAATACAAAACTCGGAAGCTGGCTCTCCGAAATGGAATCGGAACTGGATTATTCTCTCGGGTTCGATTCTGGCCGCGGCCGTGATGATAAGTAGCTCTCTTCTGTATTCTCGAGAATTTGATTCGGGAAAAGCCCAGATAGCGCCCGAAAATAAAATCGAAGTCTCTGCTGACGATGATCCATATATGGGTTCAGATAAGGCGGAAGTGCTAATCATCGAATTCAGCGACTTTCAATGCCCGTACTGCCGGTCTTTCTCTGAAGACACACTACCTCAATTGAAAAAAGAATATATCGATACGGGCAAAGCCAGGTTGGTTTATCGCGATTTTCCTCTTTCATTTCACGCCGGCGCTGAACCGGCGGCCCAAGCCGGCCAATGCGCCTGGGATCAGGGAAAATTTTGGGAGTTTCACGATACAGCATTTGCCGAACAGGCCAAGCAGGGAAACGGCACGATTTCATTCGGCGTCAAAGAAGTAAAAAAATGGGCGGCCACAGCTGGCTTGAATATGACGGAATTTAATTCATGCTTTGATTCCGGAAAATATAGGGAAGAAGTGGCCAAGGACTTTGCGGACGGCGGAAAGGCCGGAGTTTCTGGTACGCCCACGTTCTTCATCAATGGAACAAGAATCGTCGGAGCTCAGCCCTATGAAGTGTTTAAGTCCACCATTGACAGGGAGTTAGAATAATTCCCCCAGATAAGGCTTATTTTTATATATATTCGGTAAGATTGAATGTGCCAGACTAAAAATTGACATATATATTGAGACATGTTATTGTGTTTCGGTTCTTTGAAGGAGTCACAATGGCACGAAATCTAATCGCATCGAATGGAAATGTTTATCGATATTATCTGGTAGGCGAAAGAAAAGTATTCAGTTCGGTAAACGAACTCAACTTACCTGAAAGAGTCCTCGCTTTTCTGGAAACAGCAAAAGATATAAATTTTTCCAGCCGTCCCGCTAAATTTCATCATGTATCACTATTTTGGTGGTGCTTGCATTGTTTAAGACGCCGTCATATTATTGAACACGCCAAAGTGGACGACGGTTATGTTCATTTGATAACAAAGATATGTCCGAGTTGCGGAGACGCACCTGTAAAACAAATCTATTGTGGCCCATAACGATGTTTTTCTGGATGCCGACATTTGTCGGCTCTTTTCGTTTTATACATAGAACTTTATCCAGAAACGCAGTAATAATGAGTATCTGGGCGGCCATTTGCTATTTTCTTCATTTTCGTGTATTATTATAGATATAGTAGGTATCTCGGGAAGTTTCGCTAAGTTTCGTACTGGTGAGAACTCGACGGGAGGTCGTTCCTACCAGTAATGAATAAAGAATCAAAAATAGGGCTGGAGATTTGAATCTCTCGTCCGATTTTCATTCTTATCAATATATTGAAAAAGTTATATGTCGGAAATCTTCCGTACACTGCGACCGATGACCAGCTGCGTGATATGTTCACCCAGCATGGAGCAGTTTCATCGGCGTCAGTTCTTATGGACAAGATGACCGGACGATCAAGAGGTTTTGGTTTCGTCGAGATGGAAAATGACGAGGAAGCCTTGAAAGCCGTCGATGCCTTAAACGGCACTGATTTTGATGGCCGAAAGCTCGTTGTCAATGAAGCTCGACCGATGACCGAAAGAGCCCCTCGCCGAGGCGGATTCGGTGGCGGCGGAGGCGGCGGCGGATTCAGCCGAGGCGGAGGCCGAGGCGGATTCGGCGGCGGCTACTAAGCCTAAATCAAAAAGAGCCCGTAAGGGCTCTTTTTGATTGAATAAATTGATAAGATATGATAATCTCACAGCCAGTTCTGGGAGGAAATCAATGACTGAGATTCCGATGATTAGTTTTGCATTGGCGATTCTTATTTGCGCCGTTTTGATGCTATTTCCTCTTCTCATCGGTGTAACGGGGAAATTTGGCAGGGGATGGGCCAAGAAAATGGCGGAGTCATTGTGTGCGAAGGAATGGTATGTCAAGTGTAACGATTTAAATCGTAAGCGCAGTAGATTAGTCCTAAATCTTAGAGAAACTAAATCCCGTACTCATATGGTTCTTCATTTGCCTCTGAATCATCCTGATATTCGAAAATTGGTCGATCTTCAGGATTTGGACGTTGTAAAGTTCAGAATTACTGATCAACCGCAAAATTTTACGATTCCATACGATGTTTGCGCCTGGATTAGATTGGAATCCGTAACTCCCTGCCCATTTTAGACAGCCCTTCGGGGCTTTTTAATTTGCCCGGAGCATGCCGTTTTGGTATTGTTTTATTTGTGTTCAGAATTCCAAAAAATGACGCCAAGTACCATTGGACAAATCATGTAGTGCGAAAAATGCTTTTCTACGGCCTTTCGCCGGATCGGGTAAAGCGAATAATACGGAGCCCAAAGAGAGTCGAGAAGGGAATTGTGCCTGAAACTATAGCTGTGATGCAGCCGGCCGGAACAAAGCAGAGACCTTATGAAATCTGGTCCATGTATTCCAAAAGGGGACAAAAGAAAATAATCATTACGGCCTGGCGGTATCCGGGCATAAGCCCGATTAGAGATGAAATACCGATACCGGCCGACATAATTTCAGAATTAAAATCAGAAGGAATATTAAAATGAAGATAGGCTGCCACGTTTCAATTGCCGGCGGAATAGAAAATGCTCCCCAGAGAGCGGCCGATTTGGGATGTGAAATTTTTCAAATCTTTTCGCGGTCACCTCGAGGCGGCCCGGCGCCGGCAATATCAGCTGATTCGGCCAGGGCTTTTAAGGATGGGATGAAAAAGCATAACCAGGAAAACTGCTACATCCACACTCCTTACTATATTAATTTCGCTTCATCTAATTTGGGAATAAGGCGTGCTGCTGCAAAAATTTGCCGCGAGGAGCTTGAGCGAGGGTCATTAATCGGCGCCAAGTATATTATGACCCATTTGGGGAGCGCCAAGGACATGGAACGCGCTGAAGCTGTAGGCCTAGTCGCCAAAGGCGTGGCCGAGGTCTTAAAAGGATACAAGGGGACAACGGAATTTTTACTCGAGATTTCAGCCGGAACAGGCAATATCATGGGCGACACGTTTGACGAGCTGGGGTACGTATTGGATGAAGTTGACGGGATTGGAATTTGCGTTGATACCTGCCACATGTTCGCCACTGGCTACGATATTAAGTCTAAAGAAGGATTCAAAGACGTTATGAAAAAAATAAAAAAATTCGTCGGCAAAGACGCGATTAAACTTATTCACGCCAATGATTCCAAAATGGAACTGGGGGCGCGGCGGGACCGCCATGAGCATATCGGCGACGGCAAAATCGGAAAAGAAGGTTTTATTAATATGATGAAGGAATTTTCTAATATTGATTTCGTACTGGAGACGGAACATGACAAAGTGGAAAAGGATATTGCAGTGCTAAAAAAAATAAGAGATAATATTTAGTATGTATAGCTATTTTGGAAACTATGTAAATCAATGGTCGGGGCCATTTCCGATGATGGCCGGAGCGGCGTTCGGTCTTTTTATCGCAATAATAGCGATTTGGTCGCTTGTCTGGAAGGGCATGGCTTTGTGGAAAGCGGCCAGACTTGGACACAAGGGTTGGTTTGTGGCGTTGCTTATTATCAACACCGCCGGCATTTTGGATATCCTCTATATTTACGTTTTCTCAAAGAAATCTTCAATGCCGACAGCATCTCCATCAGCTCCTCCAGCCGGTCCTCAAATCTAACATCAGACTCTAAAATTTTTCAGAAACTCTTTTTTGAATTCAAAAAATTTACTCCTTTTTATTGAGGCGCGGATTTGGGAAAGAAGAGAGTTGAAAAATTTAATGTTGTGAATTGTGGCAAGTCGTTGCCCTTCTAATTTTTGTTGAGGTGTTCCTTTGAAAAGTTTGTGAATCTTATTTTTTGAATAGATGCTCTTGCGAATATCGTAAAAGCCATTTTTGGCGTAAATCCGGCCGTGGCGTGCTTCACGCGTGGGAATAACGCAGTCGAACATATCGACGCCGTTTTCTACGGCCGTGAAAATATCTTCCACCTTGCCGATACCAAGCAGGTGCCGCGGTTTTTTATCCGGCAAGTGGGGGATAATCCATTTCAAGGTTTTTGACATTTCGTCTTTGCCGAAAGAGCCGCCGATGCCAAAGCCGTCAAACGGAAGCGACGCAATATATTTGGCGCTTTTCTGGCGCAGGTTTTTGTATTTTCCGCCCTGGATAATGCCAAACAATAACTGGCGGGGGTCATAATGTTTCAGACTCTCTTTAGCCCATCGATGCGTGCGTACCAGAGCTTCCTGGTTGTATTTTTTTCCGTCCAAAGGCGAGGTGCATTCGTCAAAGGCAAAGATAATGTCGGCGCCGATCCGGCTCTGCAATTCCATCGAGAGTTTTGGTCCAAGAAATCTTTTTTTACCGCCAACCGAAAAATATACCCCATTGTTTGTTATTTTAATATTTTTTCTTTTTAAATTTTTAATTTTCTCGGCCCGTTCTGACAATATTTTACCGACCTTATTTTCCAAGCCGAAGCCGAGCGAAAAAACCTGGAATCCACCGCTGTCGGTCATAGTGGGCATCATTATTTCCAGTTTGTTTGATAGGAATGAATGAGGCGACTGATCGCCGTTCGGAACTGCATAAAAAGTCTGTTGACTTTTTTGCTCTTTCTCGGCTACCCGTCTCCGAGTGTTCCTCAGGCGACCAGTCGACTCGTTTTGGGTGACATTCTGCCAAAGATGGTACGTGTTAGCGATGACGACTTGCGTACCGGTTTTTTTAATATCCAACGGTTCAAGTGTTTTTACGCTTCCATGCGTGGCAACGATAACATAAGACGGCGTTTTGATGACGCCGTGGGGGGTTTTCAGTAATCCGAGCCGGGCTCGGGAATTTTTATCTTTTTGCAATATTGTAAACATATATTAAAAAGGCCGCCTATGAGGCAGCCGCGTAACGTCTTAAATCTTTGGTCATATTTTCATTGCATGCCTTGAACATGTCATTCACAAATTTCAGAGTTTCCTCCATTTCAGATGGCTCGATTGCCAAATCATCCCTCAGAGATTTAAATGCGGCTTTCCTGTCCAGAATATACCTATTTAAATCCTCGATTGTTTTAAGGGTTATATCTCTACGCTTCAGAACAAAGCGTATACAAGCGGAATGAAGAGCCACGCAGGTGTCGAGATTATATCCTTCGGGGATTTCCAGAATTTTGCACTGTTCTGTAATCAGCATTTTACCTGCCAGGATTGCATCAACAAGCGTGACGCAATCATTGAGCGCCGACGGCATTCTTGTTTCCAGATGCGATCGCTCGCCTCTTAATTTTGCCTTGATAATAGATGATACCACGATGAGGGACATGGAAAGATGCGGAAACATACATTCCTCCAGGTACTGGCTGATAATATACCATCAAAATGACATGTTTTCAAGATAATTTACGGAGCCGGTATGGCATCTGAGAAACGCCCGGAGGACGACTGGTGGTCGGATAAGGTTCCGGTGCGAAGCCCGGAATCTCTGTCGAGGTAGAGCAAAAAAGTCAGCAGACTTTTTATGTGGTTCCGAAGATGCCATACCGGCGAAGTGTGAATGGTTTTGGATATGAGCGAATCGTGTGATATACTTTTTTCATTCAACATTAATATATGAATAACATTCTTATATACACGACGCCGACCTGTCACTTCTGTCACATGGCCAAAGAATATTTTAAATCCAAGGGTATAAAATACGAGGAAGTTGACTTGGCTAAGAATCCCGAAAGGGGACAGGAGGTAATCCAGAAAAGCGGACAATTTGGAGTGCCGGTTATAGAAATAAACGGAAAAATCGTCATCGGCTTTGACCGTCCGAAGATTGACGAGTATTTAAAATAATATGTCGAAAGAAATTAAACCATTGTCTTTTAAGACCGATTGCATTAAAGGTATTTCCCAAAAAACCATTGAAATTCACCATGGAAAGCTTTATGCAGGTTATGTAAATAAAACTAATGAAATCAGCGAAAAACTCGGAGAACTGCGAAAAAGTGGAAAGGTTACGGGAAATCAAATCTATAGTGAATTGAGAGGACTTAAATTGGGCGAAACTTTTGCGCGTAATGGCTCGTATTTACATGAGAATTATTTTGCGATTTTGGGCGGTGATGGGGTGCCAACAGGGGAAGTAAAAGAAGCTATAGAAAAAAAGTTTGGCTCAATGAATGATTTCTTAGAATATTTTTCCCAATGTGGAATGGCGGCTCGCGGATGGGCGATTTTAGCGTGGGATATGAATGAACAAAGATTGATGCAGTATAATTGCGATGCACAAAATCATGGGGGTGTCTGGGGGTGCATTCCGATTATTGCTATGGATGTTTATGAACATTCATATTTTATCGATACTGGTTCAGATCGAGCTGCTTACATTAAGGCATTTTTTGAAAATCTTAACTGGAATAAGATAAATCAAATCTATCTGCAGGCTAGAGAATTTTCTCTAAATTTATAATACATTATCAAGGGGCGCCAACGGGCGCTCTTTGATTTTATGTGGGAAATATCATAGAATCGCAGGGATTTATGAATTCTGATTTAATCCAATACATTCAAGAAGCCAAGGTATCTGGGATGTCGGACGGCGAAATCCAGGCCGAATTGCTTTCAGTCGGCTGGAATCATGGCGATGTTCGACACGCATTTTTGGATAATATTTCTCCGGAACTGGAAAATCCCCCAATTGAACAATCGGAAAAGATTGAAGCCGTTGTCTCCGTTCGAGGGTTGATAAAGCACTACGGCTCTGTTCGAGCCGTTGACGGCATTGATTTCGAAATTCCCAAAGGCAGTATTCTGGCCCTTTTGGGACCAAACGGGGCTGGCAAGACGACATTAGTAAGGATGCTTGGCACCTTAATCACGCCCGACAGCGGCCAAGCTTTAATCGGTGGACACGATGTTATTAAAAGTCCTGACGATGTTAGAAAAATTATCGGTCTGACTGGACAATTTTCGGCCGTGGATATGGTTTTGACGGGCAGGGAAAACCTTGTAATGATTGGCCGCCTTTGCCATCTATCCAAACTGGAAGCGGAAAACAGGGCCAGGGAATTGCTAATCCGCTTCGGATTGTCCGATGCCGCCGACAGGCAGGTTAAAACATATTCCGGAGGCATGATGAGGAGATTGGACGTGGCGGCAAGCATCATTGCTCATCCCGAAGTTCTTTTTTTGGATGAGCCGACGACCGGGCTCGACCCCCACGGCCGAATCGAACTGTGGCACATAATAAAGGAATTGGTGGCGAAGGACGTAACAGTTCTTCTGACCACGCAGTATTTGGACGAGGCCGATCATTTAGCCGATCAGATAGTGGTTATCGACAAGGGAAAAATCATCGCCAAAGGAACATCCCAGGAACTAAAAGCTCAAGTCGGAGGCGATGTTTTGGAACTCCATTTAACCGACCATTCTCAAGCCCATCGGGCCGCGGCCGCGATTGAAGCTTTGGGAATTGAGAAACCCAGAATCGAAGAATTAGAGGCGCACATATTCATGCCTGTCCGCGGCGGAGCTTCAGTTTTAGCCGATGCCATACGTCGTCTGGATCAAGCAAGAATTGATTTAGCCGATATCGTCTTGAGGCGGCCCACACTTGACGATGTGTTTCTTAAACTGACCGGCCATGTCGCCGGATAATTTATGAAGATTATTTCCGAAACTCTGATATTGGTGAAGAGAAGTTTAATCAGATACACTCGCGTGCCCCAGCTTTTGGTTTTTTCGACGATTCAGCCGGTGATGTTCGTTATCCTCTTTGCTT
>Ga0209541_10002855_pt1 | contig 32302 bp, 41 predicted proteins | sample RifCSPlowO2_01_FD_184027 | JGI IMG/M metagenome (GOLD analysis project Ga0209541, IMG submission 184027) | Groundwater microbial communities from Rifle, Colorado - Rifle CSP2_plank lowO2_0.1 (SPAdes) (version 2) | ecosystem: Environmental > Aquatic > Deep subsurface > Groundwater | place...
TTCGCTATCTCTGCAGCAAGCTACGGAGTATTCACCGCGAAATTTTTCGCTTTCAGCGACCAGCAATTTCAGTCTTTCAAAATCTGCCACAGCAAGCTGTGGGGTATTAAACCCAGATTTAGAAATAAATAAAGATTACTTAGTTGAACAAAGCATATTGGTGGTTGTTAAGTTAATATTAAAGGATATTACTAAATTAAATGAATTAAAATATCACTGCTTCTATAGAAATTAAAAATGGCACAAATAAAGAAAAAAAAGTTCTTTGATGTTGAAATACCTTTAATAAATAAAGAAACTCAAGCTCAAGCATATGAATTAAAGGAATTAGAAGGGCGTTTTATAAAATATGATTTAACTAGGATGTTAAAAGGAAAAGGAGTTGAAGCTAATTTTAAAATTAAAGTTGAAAATGACAAAGCAATTGCTTATCCGTGTAGACTGAGTGTAATGCCTTATTTCCTAAAAAGAATAATGAGAAAAGGAACTAATTATGTGGAAGATTCATTTTCTGTTAATTGCAAGGATGCACAGTTAAGAGTTAAGCCTTTTTTAATAACAAGAAGAAAAGTTTCAAGAGCTGTCAGAAAAGCTTTGAGAGTAAAGGCAAAAGAAGAGCTTATAGAATATATTAAAGATAAAACTTCTGAAATTCTTTTTGATGATCTTGTAAAAAACAAACTTCAAAAACCTTTAAGTCTTAAATTAAAGAAAATTTATCCTCTTTCTTTATGTGAAATAAGAGTGTTTGAATTAGAAAAAGAGATTTGAGAAATTGATATTATTTGATAATACTGATAATGTTGAATATCAGAATATTAAATTGGTAACTTGAATTAACAGATTAGTTTAATTAAATGTATTTATTAGATATACTATCTATTGAATTTTTTCACGATATTTTGTTGAATTAAAAATTAATGTTTTGAAAAAATAATAAAGCTTAAATACTTGGACATTATTGATTTATCATGATTACTCAACTAAATAATACTTTTTGGTATTTTTATTAGTTGAGGCTAAATTAATTCTTTAAATTTAAAATGGCCTTGGATATATCTCCTTATGAGACAATATATTGTAATGTTGCTTATGAAATAGAATGCCGTAACTTTATTAAAATGAAAGTTAATGGGCAAAAGCTTCATGAAAATACAAAAGCATTAATTGAATTGCATCCTTCAATTGTTAGAGAATATATAGAGAAATATGGAGCTATGGCAACTGTCCAAGGATTAAATAAAGTATATGAAGAAGCAAGTTGGGAAAATAGGTTAGTAGGATTTAAACAAATGAAAGAATCTATAGAAAGTTCGGTAGAATAAAACTAGCTCACAACAAGTTGCTCGAATGATGCAGTTTAAGTTAACTTAGAAGTCAATAAAATGTTTTTATAGATGACACGAACTTGTAAGTGGTAATAAAACCACCTCTTCGATTGAAAAAAAGTTTTTAAACCTCCTATTTCTAATAAAATTACGCCTCTGTAGCTCAGTGATAGAGCAACTGACTTGTAATCAGTAGGCCGGGGGTTTGAATCCCTCCAGAGGCTTTCATGATTTATTTTCTTAAACAATAATCATGCTTTGTGCATTTATGGCAAACCCATTTGATATAGAATGAATCATATTCTAAAGGTTCATCACACTCATCACAAAAATGCTCTTCCTCTTTTCTCATTTTTATTTCTTCTTTTAAGTTTAATTTTAATTTAGAAGAATTTGAGAAAGATTATTAGTTTAAAAAGATTGAGTAAGAAAAATATATTTTGGTTTAATTAAATTGCATCATAATAAATTATCAGCATTAATAAATAATCTTTTAAACTTATTCTTTATAATATTTACATGGCAAATAGAATCGTATGGGGTATAAGCATAATGATTGCAGGTGTAGTATTGATTTTAATCTCTCCAAAATTTAATTTAATTCCATTAATTTATGGAATACCTTTATTTATTATCGGCTTAATAATTTTTTTAAATAAAAAAGAAGAAGAAATTGAACAGATAAAAGGGGGTAAAAAATGAAAAGTATAATTGTTACAACTGGAAATGATATTCCAGGAAAAACTATAAAAAAAGTTTTAGGTATTGTCAGGGGAAACACAGTAAGAACAAGGCATATTGGTGTTGATGTTGGAGCATTTTTAAAAAACATTATCGGAGGAGAAATCAAAAACTATACTGAATTAACAAACCAAGCAAGAGACGAAGCTTATAATAGAATGGTTAATAATGCAATTGAAATTGGAGCTGATGCAATTATTGCAATGAGATTTACAACTTCCACTGTAATGGCGGGAGCATCTGAAATGCTTGCATTTGGAACAGCTGTTAAATTCGGTTGAGAGAACTTACTCTTCAATAATTTCTGCTTTTCCATCTGCTATAAGGATTTGAGCAATTTCTCTTGGTAGATTGGCAATTTGCCCTTTTTGAAAAGGCCCAACTCTTTCTCCGTCTAATCCAACAAATTCTTCAACTGAATCATTGAACACAATCATCTCATTTTTTAGCTCTTGTTCTTTTTTTCCACTAAGATTTTGAGCCAGTTTTTTATCATTAATTTCAATACATTTCATTAATTCTTCAAATAACTCTTTTTCAATATTAAGCATATTTTCAAAATCTTGTTTTGATATGCCTGTTTCAGCTGCAATTAATACTAAATTAAGCATTTTTTTTCTTCTGCGCAGCATTAGTTCTTTGAATAAAGTAATGGCATTTTCAAGCTGTTTTTTGGTTTTTATGATTACATCTGAAAAAACATCATCTTCTTTTGATGCTATTTCTTTTTTATCTTTGAAATAATCTGAAACTTCTGCAATAAAGTTCTTTGGCAATGACTGCAGTTGCTCATTATATCTTTCTTTTCTGGCTGCTTCATAAATATCATTATATGTTATCATTTTAACTAAAATAAATGTTAAATAGAATTTTTAATGATTACTGTAGTAGAATTAAAGTAAGATTGTTGAAAAGAGGGCAATAAATTATAGAAAATTATATAAAAGTATAGTATCTTGAAACAAAATGAGCGAATTTGAATATAGTGAAGTTGAATCTGAGATGGCTAAAGTGTCTACTCCTAGCTGTTTAGATAATTTTATAGGTGGAATGGCAGGGGGTGTTACAAAAACCATTTTTCTTCCAGGTTATATATTAAAACTAACTGGAATTACAAATTATTCTATATCTGAAGAAATAGATTCTGGAAGATGGACTAATAAAGCATGTGAAGGAGTTAACAGAAAAAGCTTATCTTATCAGGTTGGTTCTGGAATAGGAGATGCTATAGGTTTAACAACACATTCTTTTGCTTGGGTAGGTACAATTCCAGCAGCTTTACTTTTTGATTGGGCAAATAATAGAAATATGAATTATAAGAATTCTTTATAAGCAATAGTTAATGTAGAATAATTAATTACTTGTTAAAACCTATTACTTTTAAGAGATCATTTCCATAAATTTTTCCTAATGAGCCTTTTATTGCGTTTTTTTCACAAAATTTCTTTTCTTTAGGTATAGAATTATTATAAAGCAGCAATGGAACAGGATCATCTGAATGAGCTTTTAAATAACAAGGTGTTGAATGATCTGCTGTAATACAGACTTTAATTTCATGGGGAGGAGCAAATTTTCTTAAAAATTTGAAAAGAGTTTGGTCAATAAATTCTATCATTTGCTTTTTTTCAAAGGGTTTATTGTCATGCCCAGGCATATCTGTTTCTTTAATATGGATATAGGCATAATCAAAATTTTTATGCTGTTTTTCTATTGTTTTTATTGAAAAATTACATGCCATCTTTAAACCTTCATATAAATTTTCATAGACATCAAGTTTTTTTAAAGGAGGATATTGAAAAGTAAAAGGCTTCATTCCGCTTAATCTTGAAAAACCGATTTCTAAAGGCATATAAACAATTGAAAGCCAATTTCTATAAAATTTTAATTTTGGAATTTCAATTCCAGGATTTCTTAAAAGGATATAATTAGCAGGCATTAAACCTTTGCGTTTTCTTTCTTGGTTTATCGAGTGATTATTTAATATTTCATAAGCTTGTGCAATAAATTCATTGACAACATTAGCTGTATATTGGGCATTTTCACTTTCATTTAAAGGTTTGCATAAAGTGACTTTATTTTCATTGAAAAATCTTCCTTGCTTGTAATTGGAAACGTCATTGTCTGAAATGCTGTCTGAAAAACCTCCTTTAAACACAAGAACACCTCTGTGCTGGATTGTTGAAATGAATTCAAAAGGAATAGGCAAATTTATTTTTTTATTTAATTCTTTAGAAAGAATTTCTGCTTCATAAGTTGTTAAAGTTCTTCCAGCTCTTCTGTCAATTATATTTCCATTTTTAATATTATCAATAGTTGCAAAATTTGTTCTTAAAGCCAGGTCTCCTCTTGTTAATTTTAAGTCAGCTCCATTAGCTTCTAATTGTCCTCTTGTACTGGATAATTGTTCATTTCCAAAAAGAGAAACTATTGCTTCATCTGAACTTGGGATAAAACCTGGTTTAACTGGATACATATAGCCCATTTCACCTCTATTAGCTAGGAAGTTTAAGTTGGGGGTTTCAGCAGCTTCTAAAGGAGTTTTATCACCTAATTGTTTATTAGGAAGATCTCCTAATCCGTCTAAAATTACTAGTATTCCTTTCATGTTATCACCTATTTCAAAAGGATGTTTTTATTTATAAAAATTTGTGTGTCTTAATAAATGACAAATAATTGTTTAAGTAGATGCTTAAAATTAGTTTTAAGTAATAGAGGTATTTAACAATATAGAGATTCCTGATAATTTGGTTATCTTTAGTTCGGTAATCTCTGTCTGTTCATTGCTGTTTTTAGTAACTGAATCAATGGGAATGTCCATAACTGTAAAGTAAACCCTCTATCTTAACATGTTTTACTGATAATTCACTTGCTCCAAAGTCGCAAGTCATTTATATTCAGATATCCATCTTCACTTGGATTTCCCTGTTAAAATTTAATTTAATGATAAACTTGATAAAGTCAGTTTTGAGCTATTGATTCATGAGCTTGCGAATGCAAATGTTAGATATAAACTGGACTTAACAATAACTAATATTTTATAAATCCTTACTGCTTCTCAAAAACATGTTTAATAAACTAAAAGAAAAACTTAAGTCATGGACAAAAAAACTAGCTGGAGCAGAAGAAGAAAAACCTGAAGAAATTGTGGAAACTCCAAAAAAAGAAGCTGAAAAAGAAAAAATAAAAGAAGAGATTAAAAAACAAGTTGAAATTAAGAAAGAAATTGAAGAAAAAGAGAAAGAAGTTAAGCATCTTGAAAAAGAAGTTGAAGAAAAAAGGGAAAAATTAGAAAAAAAGAAAGAAGAAAAAGTTCATGAAAAATTTGAAATTCCAGAAAAGATAGTTGTAGAAGCTCCTGAAAGAGAAGAAACAAAAAGTTTGTTCCAAAAAGTTAAAGAAAAAGTTACATTTGCTAAAGTAAAAATCTCAGAAGATGAGTTTAAAATATATGGAGAAGAACTTGAAGAATTACTTTTAGAAAATAATGTTGCTTATGAAGTTGCAGAGAAAATCATAAAAAAACTTCATGAAAGAGTAGTAGGAAAAGAATTACTTCGAAAAGAAGTAGAATCTGAAATTGATGATGCATTTAAAGAAATTATAAGAGAGATTCTTGTAGAACCATTTAATATAGAAGATAAAATTCTATCAAAGAAAAAAATATCCCCTTTAGAGCCTTATATTATATTGTTTTGCGGGATTAATGGAACTGGTAAGACAACTTCAATAGCAAAAATTTCTGAATATCTTAAAAAACAAGGTTTTAGCTGTGTTTTAGCTGCAGCTGATACTTTCAGAGCAGCTTCAATTGAACAATTAAAGCATCATAGTGAAAAGCTAGGAGTTTATGTTGTTGCTCATGAATATGGGCATGATCCTGCTGCAGTAGCTTATGATGCAGTTGCATATGCTAAGAAACATGCAATAGAAGCAGTTTTAATTGATACTGCAGGAAGAATGCATTCTAATAAAAATTTAATGAATGAAATTGAAAAGATTTCAAGAGTTGTTAAGCCTGATTTAAAGATATTTGTTGGAGAATCAATAACTGGAAATGATGTAATTGAACAGGCAAAAAGTTTTGACTGGCATGTAGGTATTGATGGGATTATATTAAGCAAGTCAGATATTGATGAAAAAGGCGGAACTGCATTATCAGTTGGTTTTATTACAAAAAAACCTATTTTATTTTTAGGTATAGGACAGAATTATGGTGATGTTGAAAAGTTTGATAAGGAAAAATTCATAAAGAGATTAGGTTTATAAGATTAAATGAAACAAGTAAAAAAGAGGGTGTTTGATCAAGTTAAAGAAATTATTATAGCTGGAATTGTAATTGGAGTAGGTTTGATTTTGCTTAAATATATTCCAATGTATATTTATGGTGAGGATATTTTATTTGATGCTTCAGCTCATATTGCATGGATGATTTTTTTCTTATATGTAATCTGGTTTTTTATAGATCAAGATAAATCATGGAGAATTCCTTTTTTGATATTATCAGCAGGAATTTTAACTGTGATATCTATTCAAAGAATATTAACAAATAATCATAATCTTTATGGTTTATTTTTAGGTTTTTTAATTGGAATAATTGGAATAGGAATTTCCCAGTGGAGAGTTATTAAGAATAAGATAGATTTTTAATAGTTAATTTTATCTTATAGAAATGAAAGTAGATTTGTTCACAAGCAGTATTGATTTACAAGATATAGTTCTTAGTGGGTATCCTGGAGAGATTTTTGAGGAGCAAGTTAATGTTGATAACTCTGATGTGTATAATGGATGTTTATATTGTTTTTATGATTTGGAATATAAAGAATTAGCTGAATTTTTAAAGAAATATAAGAAATATGGCTATGAAATTAGAGATAGTTCTAGTGGGAATTTTATAGAAGTTCATGAGCCAGATTCTAGTAGATTTGGATTTAGTTTGAATTGATTTAAAATAGGTTTAATTTAAATCTGATTAGCATTGAGCTAGGAGTGAATTTATTTTTAAGATTTAAAGTAGGGTTAGTGAAATAATAAGTTTTGGTGCACCAAAACTTTAATAACTCTCTTTTTACTCATTTTTATAAGATAAAATGCTAGAAAAATTAGGAGCTGTTTTGAAAAGAGCTACAGATAAAATAGCTAATGCTATATTTCTTGATAAAAATGTTGTTGATAGCATAGTTAAAGATTTACAGAGAGCATTAATAGAAGCAGATGTTAATATTCAGTTAGTTAAAGAATTAAGTGATAAATTAAAGAAAATTGCTTATGATGAAAGGATTAAAGGAGTTGAGAAGAAAGAACATTTGATTAAGGTTTTACATGATGAGTTATTAAATATTCTTGGAGAGAAGAAGGAGTTGATTTTATCTGTGAATAAACAAAACAGAATTATGTTTATTGGTTTATATGGAGCTGGAAAAACAACAACAATTTCTAAATTGGGAAATTATTATGCAAAAAGAGGCAAGAAAGTTGCTTTGGTTGGATTAGATGTTCATAGACCAGCAGCTTCAGAGCAATTAAAACAGCTTGCAGAAAAACATAAGTTAAATTATTTTGTTGCTGATAATCCAAGTGAAGAAAAAGATCCTTTAAAATTATGGAAAAAATTTGAACCTAAATTAAAAGGTTATGATCTGGTTTTAATAGATACAGCAGGAAGACATACATTAGATAAAGAATTAACTGTTGAATTAGCTGCATTAAACAAGCAGATTTCTCCAACCGAAAAAATACTTGTTATGCCTGCTGATATAGGACAGGCAGCTAAACAACAAGCAGAAGAATTTCATAAGTCTGTTAATATTTCTGGAGTTATAATAACAAGAATGGATTCTACTGCTAAAGGTGGAGGAGCTTTAACAGCATGTGCAGAAGTTAATTCTCCAGTTTATTTTATAGCAACTGGTGAAAAAGTAAATGATATTGAGCTGTTTAATCCTGAATCATTTCTTTCAAGATTATTAGGCATGGGTGATTTGGAAAGTTTAATTGAAAAAGTGAGATTAGTAACTGAAGATTCAACAAAACAAAAAGAAATGCAAAAAAGATTAGAAGAAGGAAAATTGAATTTAGAAGATGTTATTGAACAAGTTAAATCCATGAATTCTCTTGGAGGATTTGAAAAAATTAAAAATATGATTCCTGGATTTTCTAATATTGAAAGTAAAATACCTGAAAATGCCCTTGAATCACAAGAAGAAAAAATAAAAAAATGGGAGCATATAGTTAAAAGTATGACTCAAGAAGAAAAAGCAAATCCAGAATTATTAGAAAAAGAAACATCAAGAATAGGAAGAATTGCAAAAGGAGCAGGTGTTCATAATAGTGATGTAAGAGCTTTATTGAAACAATATAAATTGTTAAAAGAAGTTATTTCTGGTGGAATGTCAGGAGACTTGGAATCTGGACAAGGCATGATGAGTCAAAAACAAATGATGAAACTTGCCAAGAAGTTTGGGAAAAAGAAGTTTAGAATGTGATTATTTTTTGTTCTTAAAAAAATTAATAACTAAAAGCAAAAGTGAAATTAAATATAAAATTCCTGCAGGAGCAAAACCAAAAGGTACTCCTAAAATACCTAACCCCCAAACAAAACATTCTCCAGAATCTGAAGGATCAACTGGAAATACAAAACACATTACTGCAAAAAATAAAATAGTCAAAACAAAAATAATTAGCCCAGATAAAGTTAATCCCACAGACCAATTAGTTATTTTATTCATTTTTTCTTTTTTAATACTAATATAATAAATTCCTTGAGCTAAAAATAAGATAAAAATTAGTAAAGTAATAAAATAATCAAGTAATAAAATAGTATGAATAAATGTCAAACCTAAAGAAGCAGGACACTGACCAAAAAAATTGCAAGAATAAATTAATTTAAATGATCTATCAGGACCTTGACCACCAGTAGATAATATTAACAACACAATAAAAATTATCAAAGATATTCCGGTTAATGAGTATAACCATTTTTTCATAATTTATTGATTAAACCAAACTTTTTAAACTCTTTCCCATATAAAAAATAATGAAATACAAATTTCTTTTGTTAATCTTTGTAATTGCATTAATTAGTTCATTATTAATATCATTTACTCCTACTCCAATAATATGTAATCCAGAAGAGGGTTGTGATAGTGTTCTAAGTTCTTCTTATGCTTATACATTTGGAGTTAAAAACAGCCATTATGGAGTTGTTATCTTTACTATTTTAAGCTTTGTAACATTATTTCATATTAAGAAACCAAATAAAAAAACAAGGCATTTAATTCATTTATCTATGATAATCGGATCATTAATAGCATTATATTTTATGTATCTCCAGTATTTTGTTATAAAAGCTTATTGCAAATATTGTTTAGTTGTTGATATAATTTTAATAATTGGATTGTTGATTACTTTATTTATGTGGGAGAAATGAAAAGAATGAAATTTTATAAAAAAGTAAATTATAAAAAGAGCATTATGAGTTTAATTGAAGATAGAATGGAATTTTCAGATGAGACTATAAATAATATTAAACAATCTGAAAAAGAAATAAAAGAAGGAAAAACAATTTCATTAGAAGAGTTGAAGGATAAATTTAGTCTATAGTTTATAACCCTAATTAATGTTATTTTAATATAAAATGCCGGAGAAAATTATTCAACAAGGTGCAGAAGCTAAGATAATTTTAAAAGATAATCGAGTTATTAAAAGAAGAATCAAAAAATCTTATAGAATTCTTGAAATTGATGAGAAGATAAGGAAGTTAAGAACAAGAAGTGAAGGAAAAATGCTTGAAAGAGCTTCAAAAGTTATTCTAATTCCAAATGTAATGAAAGTTGATGAGAAAAACAAGGAGATTTTAATGGAATATATTAATGGAAAAAAGCTTTCAGATAATTTAGATAATTTTAATGAAAAGAAGCAAGAAGAAATTTGTGAAAAAATAGGAGAAAATACAGCTAAGATTCATGATGAAAATTTAATTCATGGAGATTTGACAACTTCAAATATGATTTATGTTGAGAAAACAGCAAGGAATAACAAATTAAAGAGTTCAAAGTCCAAAAAAGAAGTGATAACTGATAATAAAGTTGATTCAATAATAGTTAATAATAAACTTATGAGCAAAGCAAATAGTAAATTAGGGGTGGTGGCTGGTAATATAACTGATTTAGATAAAGATAATTTTGAAGTTTATTTTATTGATTTTGGACTTGGATTTCATAGTTTAAAAATTGAAGATAAAGCTGTTGATTTGCATTTATTGAAAGAAGCTTTAGAAGCTAAGCATTTTAAGAATTGGGAAAAGCTGTTCAAAGCTGTTTGCAAGGGATATTCAATTTCAAAAGATAATAAGAAAGTTCTTGAACAGCTTAAAAAAGTTGAATCCAGAGGAAGATATAAAGAAAAGTATTAATAAAAAACAACAATCAATAAATACTTATTTTGCCATAAAGATTATGGAAGATAATTATCCGAGTCCAATGACTTCTACTTGGGAAGAAATTAATGAATGGGCGAGAAATTTTATAGGAGATTTTCCAAAATTTGATCAAACAATAAATGATTGTTCTTTGCAAGAAACCCACATACATTATTTTTCTAAACAAATTCCATTAAGAATATCAGAATTTTGGTTAAATATTAATCCAAAAGAAGCTTGTGCAAGAAGCAGTTATAATGAGGTTTTTAGAATAATAGATATACACCATTTATTATCAGATTATGAAAGAGATAAAGCATTATTTCATGAACTTTGCCATTTACATTATGGTGGTTTAATACATCCATTTTTAGAAGATAAATTTCCTTATAAAAGAGGTAAACTTACTCATCATGAAGAAATTAGCGAAAATATAATAGAATGGCTAGGAAGAAAACATAGAGCAGATTATGTTTTATTAAGAGAAGCTGTTTATTCATTTGAGTTAAATCCTCAAATCTATGATCTACCTAGTTATCTCGCTTTTGCACCACTTTTAGATTTTAATATAGAAATCAGTAATAAAAAGGATTTGTTTAGAATTTTAATGGATTAATTATTCTGAGTTATGATGGATTAAATTCTTTTATAAACTCCTTAAAATCTTCAAAGCTTCTATAAACATGTGTATGGATTTCTAATTCTTGAGCATATTTTGTATTTTTTTCAGAATCATCTACAAATAAACATTGATTTGGAGTTGTATTTAATCCATTTAATGCTATAAAAAAGAATTTTGGATCACTTTTTAATAATCTATAATCACAACTCCAAAATGTTTTATCAAATAAAGAAATATCATTAAAATGAGATGAAAGAATTAATGTTTTTTTTTCTGAAGGACAATCAGATAAAACACCTAAAGTATATCTTTGTTTTAATTCAGGTAAAAATGACCATAATTCTTGATTAATTTCTGTTCCTGTAATATATTCTTTTAGTTCATTAATTAAATTTCTGTTTAAATCAAACTTTTTTTTAAGATTTTCCCATAAAATATATGAAGGTAAAATTCCACGAGCATAATCTTGACCAAATGTTTCAAGATCTTTCTTAGAGTCTGAATGTAAAGTTCCTTTCCAGGAAGAAATCATTTCTTCTATTCCTTGAAATTTCCTTTTATCTAAAACACCATGCCAATCAAAAAGTATAGTTTTTATCATCTAATTTTTAAAAGTATAGTTTTATTTAATCTGCTAATGCATTTATTATTTCAACAGCTGCATTAGCTACTGCCTCAATAGAATCTAATTCTCCTTCACTAAAATGCCTGTCAACTTTTATATTAATTCCATTACTTTTTAAGTATTTTTGAAATTCAGGGGTAAAGGCATCATATCTTTTAATATTTTCATTTAATAATGACCAATATGATTCATCTTTTTCAGTCCATTCTAATCCTGTTGAGTCTTCTTCTGGAGCATTTCTTTTATTATTTTTACTAAAGTCTTCTTTTGCTTTTTTTGCTAAATCAAAATGAGAAAAAATTGCTTTTTGTTCATCTAAGGTTAATATATTATCTAGGCGAGCATTTTCAAATGAACTATATGCTAAAGTTTTATGAGATTTATGTGTTACTTGATGTTCAGAAGCAGTTTGATAATAATCTTGTAGTTTTTCTTGAGATGTTCTATTGTCACAGCCTAAGTTAAAACAAAGTGCTGTTGAAAGTGCAATTCCTGCAATTCCCGATTTTATCTTTGATTTATATTCCATGTTCTTCAAGATTAAAGGGTGTTTTTAAATATATTTGTAAAAGAAAACTTTTTATATTAATCCTAACATATTAGGGTATGTGGAAACTGAAAATAAAGCTAAAACATGATTGTATTATTGGAAATAGGTGTGAAAAGTTTAAGGTTATAGATACAGGTATTTCTTTTAATGTACACAAGAAAAATGGAAAAGTTTACTCTCCTCAAATTCATACTGTTTATGGAGACCAGGAAAGTATTAAATCATTTTTGAAAGATTTAAGAAAAGATAAAAGAGTTCAAAATCTTGAAATTGAAGGAAATTCATTTTTTTGTGTTGAAATAAGAAGTGAGAAAGTACCTTCTCTTTTTAGAACTGAAAAAATTGTTTTTGTAAAGCCTGTCTTTGTTGATAAGGAGGGGTTTGAAACATGGGAAATAGCTTCTTGGGAAAGAGATAATTTAAGTGATTTTGTAAAGAATATTGAAAGATTTAATGAAGTCCAGATTCTTGAGTTTAAGCCAGTTAAATTGACAGATGTATATTATCCTAAATTAGCACCTGAACTTTCTCCAAACCAAAAAATAGCTTTAAATTTAGCATTTGAACATGGATATTATAATTATCCTAGAAAGACTAATCTTCAAAAACTTGCTAAACTTATGAAAATTTCTCCTCCTACTTTTTTTGAACATTTGAGAAAAGCTGAAAAAAAGATTATGCCTGATTTTGTAAAAAAATAAAATTCTATTTTTCTCTCTTACATACCTAATATATTTGGGTAAAATTAGTTAATTGACTTTTTGTCATGTTGGTGATTAAATTAGTTGAAAATAACATGGCTAGAAAAAAACATTCGCGTTTGGTTTGTGAAGTATATCAAAATGGAGAAAGGATTATGAAATCTTATAGCGAAGGAGTTAATACAACTACTAGAGATTTAGGTAATATTATACAAATAAGATATTGGAATATTGAATCACATTTAGATAATGGTCTATTAGATGGTTCTAAACCTTATGAAGTAGTTTTTAGGATAAAAAAAATACCGTCTTAAAATCTATATAGTTGAGAAAAATATTTAAACTTCATTATTATCTATTTTTCATGGAAATCACTTTGTTTAACAAACATAGCATAAACAAAGTAGATGGAATTCTCTTACTTTTACTACCTTTAAGATAGCTTGGCTTAATTTAGATTAAGGCAAGCATGAATGTTTCAATAAGAGAGTTCTATATCCTATAAACAAAATAAACAAAATAAACAAATGGAGAAAAAATGGCAAATAGAAATGTAATAAAAGTTAATTGCAAAGAAAGATTTTTTCCTAAAGAAAACTCAGGAAAATATGAAGTATATAAACAAGGCATAGATGGATGGGTTAGCCCACCAAGTATAAAGAATATAAGACAAATATCAAGTCTTGTAAATGGCTCGCAAATTGAACAAAAAACCTATTTGGGATTTGGAGAATATCAAATAAGAACTCAAAAGGGAAAAGAATTTTTCATAGCTGAAGAAGCTGTAGAAGACTTGAGAATATACAGGGAAAGCCTTGAAAGAAGAAAAAGGGAAATGGAAAGTGCAGAATTTGAGTTAATCCCTTAATTAATTGAAATGAAGAATTTTTAAATAACAAGGAATTGATAGTAGAATGAAATACTCTGCCTTTGGCAGAATTGATAAAATGATAATAAAGAAATTGCCTAAAATTTCGCTATCTCCGCAGCAAGCTACGAAGTATTCACCGCGAAATTTTTCGCTTTCAGCGACCAACAATTTCAGTCTTTCAAAATCTGCCACAGCAAGCTGTGGGGTATTAAACCCAGATTTAGAAATAAAACTAATATGCAAGATTAGAAATGAACATTATGATAATTTAGTTATAAAAAGAGGTGATAACTAAAAATGGATAAAATAAACTTCAAAAAAATAGAATCAAAATGGCAGAAAGAATGGGAAAAGAAAAAAGCATTTGTTGTTAATGAAAATGCTAAAGGAAAGAAAGGAAAATATTATGTTTTAGAGATGTTTCCCTATCCTTCTGGAGGTGGTTTGCATATGGGACATGCATTTAATTATTCTATAGGAGATATTTATTCTAGATTTAAAAGAATGAATGGATTTAATGTTCTTTATCCAATGGGATATGATTCTTTAGGATTGCCTGCTGAAAATGCAGCAATTAAAGCAGGAACTCATCCAAAGAAATATACTGAAGCAGCAATAAAGAATTTTATCAAGCAACAAAAAGAACTTGGATTAAGTTATGATTGGAATAGGATAATTGAAACCCATTCTCCAGATTATTACAAATGGGATCAGTGGATATTTTTAAAGATGTTGGAAAAAGGACTTGCTTATAGAAAAAAATCAGCTGTTAATTTTTGTGAGAAGTGCAATACTGTTCTTGCAAATGAACAAGTTCATCAGGGAAAATGCTGGAGACATACAGATACAGAGGTTAAGATTAAACATTTAGAGCAATGGTTTATTAAAATTACAGATTATTGTGATGAACTTTTAGATGAAGTTGATAATTTGAAATGGCCCGAGAAAATTAAAGCAATGCAGAAAAACTGGATAGGAAAGTCCTATGGAACTGAGATTGATTTTGAGATTTTAAATAAAAATAAGGTAATATTAGTAGATGCAATAAATGCTTTTGTAATTAAAGAAAAAGGAATATTTCAAGAGATGTATAAGTTGTTAGAAGAATTTCCTAACAGAAAAATAATTTTAACAAATGCTAATGATGAGGAAAAAAAGAAATTTAATTTAGGAGGAATGCCTTATGGATTTTTCACTTTAAAACATAATCCTGAAAAAATTAATCCTTATTACTACAAAAAAATGCTAGAACATTTTAATTTAAATGCAGAAGATGTAATTTATTTTGAACATAATGAAGATGCAGTGAAAAGTGCAAAATCTATGGGTATAAAAACATTTTATTATGATAAAGAAAAAAAGGATATTTCTTTGTTGAGAGCTTTTATAGAAGATAATTTAAAAACAAAATGGCCAATTTTTACTACTCGTCCAGATACTATTTATGGTGTTACATTTATGGTTGTTTCTGCACAGCATCCTAAATTAATGGAGTTAGTAACTCCTGAACATAAGAAAGAAGTTGATAAATTCTTGAATAAAATAAAATCAACAAGTGAAAAAGATGCAGGTATAAATGAGCTTGAAAAAGAAGGAGCATTTACAGGAAGCTATGCAATAAATCCATTAACAAATGATAAGATTCCTGTTTATACTGGAAATTTTGTTGTTGCTGATTATGGTGCTGGTATGGTTATGGCTGTTCCTGCTCATGATCAAAGAGATTATGAATTTGCCAAAAAATATTCAATTCCAATAAAAGTTGTTATTCAGCCAAGAGATTTTGAATTAAAAGATAAGGAAATTAGTGAAGCTTATACTAAAGAAGGAAGACTTGTTAATTCCCAGCAATTTAATAATTTAAATAATAAAGAAGCAATTGAAAAAATTACAGAATATCTTGAAAAAAAGAATTTAGGAAGAAAGAAAATTCAGTTCAAATTAAGAGACTGGCTTGTTTCAAGACAAAGATATTGGGGAACACCTATTCCAGTTGTTTATTGTGATAAATGTAAAAAGAATATTGAAAAGAATTCTTTAGAACTCAGTTTTTATGATCAAGATTCATTTAATAACCTCATTAATGGATCAAAGACTATTGAAACAAGAGCACTTAATCCAGAAGAAAAAAACAGATTTTTTGGAGATGTAAAAAAAGGAGATACTTTAAAGTGTATTAATAAAACAGATAAAAGAGTAATTTATCTTGAGATTGTAAACAATAAGAGATATTCTAATCTCAATAATTTATTTGAAGAAAAAGACTCATTAAGAAAAATATTTCCAAATAAAAATATTACCTCTTTTTCTGAATTAGAAAATTGTTATTCATTTACTTCAGATTACTTGGATAAAATTCGTAAGAATGGATTAATAACTTGGGAGGTTAAAGTAATTCAACCAGGAGTTGTTCCTGTAGATGAAAAAGATTTACCTGTTAAACTACCTGAGAAAGTTACTTTTGGAAAAGGAAATCCTTTAGAAACAAGCAAGCAATTTGTTGAAACAAAATGTCCTAAATGCGAAGGAAAAGCAAGAAGAGAAACAGATACAATGGATACTTTTGTTAATTCTTCATGGTATTATTTAAGATATTGTGATAATAAAAATAAAAAGGAAATATTTAACAAGAAAAAAGCTGCTTATTGGTGTCCAATAGACCAATATATTGGAGGAGCAGAACATGCATGTATGCACTTGATTTACTTCAGATTTTATACTAAGTTTTTAAGGGATATTAGAATGTTAAATTTTTCAGAACCAGCAACTAAATTATTCAATCAAGGAATGTTGCATGGAGAAGATGGATTTGTTATGTCTAAGTCAAGAGGAAATGTTGTTCTTCCAGAAGAAGTTTCAAAAAAATACGGAATAGATACAGCAAGGTTATTCTTAGTTTCAATAGCTTCTCCAGATAAAGATTTAATATGGAGTGATAAAGGAATAGAAGGAAGTTCAAGATTCATTAAAAGATTATTTGAATATTTTGAAAATATAAAATCAAAATCATTTAAGTTAGGAAAGTCAAGTAAAAAATTAGAAAGTAAATTAAACAAAACAATAAAAGAATATTCAGAAGACATTGAAAATTTCAGATATAATTTAGCTGTTATTAAAATAAGAGAATTATTTGAGATGATTTTTGAAGAAAGAGAAATATCTAAAAAAGATATTGAATCTGCTTTGAAACTTTTACATCCTATATGTCCACATATAACAGAAGAATTTTATTCAATATTAAAGAACAAGAAACTTTTAACACTTGAATTTTGGCCAATTGCAGATGAATCAAAAATAGATGAAGCTTTATTAAAGCAAGATGAGCAAATAGAAAAACTTTCTCAGGATATTAATAATATTCTTAAAATAATAGAAAGCAAAGAGAAAAAATCAAGAAAAGTTTTTGTTTATGTTCTTCCAAATGAAAAACAGCTTTATTCAGATAATATTGAAAAAATAAAGAAAAAGATAAATTTAGATGTTAAGATTTATGCTGTAAATGACAAAGATAGATATGATCCTGAAAATAAATCAAAGAATTCCAAGCCAGGAAAACCTGGAATTTATATTGAGTAGGATTGAGAAGATTTAAATAATTGTTTATTTTAATTTAGATAATTTAATATGGTAAGAGCAGAAATTCCAAGTAAAGCACATTATATCCTGGAAGAATGGTCATGGATTGGAGATCATGCGGTATATATGACTCTTGAATTAAAAAGAGATGTTGACCATTTAGAAGCGGTTAATGATTTTGAAACAGGATATGAGAAATATGACATGAAAAATAATATTCCTTTATCTCCTCCTAATCCTAATTTTAAAGATCATCGTTCTAAAAGAGATTTAACTTGGCATCAAGAATTTAATATATGGTATTGGCATAGTTTCTCATTGCCTGCATTAAAAGACCATACAATTAGTCTTGAGAAAGACAGGCATTTTGTTGCTAAGCAGTATTGGGATTTGAAAAGAGATTATTTATTAAATTTACGCCCTTATTGTGAAATTGAACATTTACTTGTAGCTGTGTAAGTGAAATAAGAAAATGAAAAAACTAAAGATAAATTAGTGGGTTGTTGGATTTTTTATAATTTCAATTATTCTTTTGATTTTTATCATTTTTCAGATGATTAAGAGCTAAATCTTAAGTTTAACTGAATTATCCTTTGTAAGACTTTAGACATTACTCCTCTCTTTCAAATTTCATAAAAGTTTATTAAGAAGGTATCCTTTTTGAAGACCTTACTAGAAAACCGATTGATAGATTTAAATAATCAATTCTTATTAGATTTTTATGGAAAGAAATCAATGGCTTAAGGAGTTAGCAGATTTCATAGTTGAAGCTAATAGTAAAACTTGGGCTGCTGAAGGAGCAGAAGTGACTCCTGAAAGAAAAGGTTACAAAGAGCTGGAATATCAAAGAGGAGAGTGGAGATTAAGAGATAGTTATACTGGTTACTTTAGAGCTCCAGGTATGACTACAATTTACTTTAAAGACAAACCTTCATGGACTATGGCTTATGGCGGAACTGGTCAATTAGAAGGACACGAAGGAATTGTTAAACCGACATTCACATTCTTGAAGAAAGCTTTGATGCAAGTATCTACTCAAATGCCTTTCAGAGGTCCACAAGAATATAACGAAGATGGTTGGAGATATGCGTTTAGATTGTTAAGAGGAGATATAACTGATTTCTTAGGAGAAGAAAATATACATAAGGGAGATGATAGGGTATTTACTCAGACAGTAATTGGTGGAATTGTTATTCAAAAAGATTCTAACAGACAAATTGTTTATCCGTGGAATTTTTGATTTTCCTTAATAAGGTCTTCACTTTGAAGTCTTTCTTATTAATCCCAAAAGAATTAAGTCATTTAGAATGCCACTAAAAAATCTTTACGAAGCACAGCAATTGAGTAAAGAGCTTATATTTTCTTTGTTCAAAGATGCAGATGATTTAAGAATTCATCTCGAAGTTCATAAAGAAGATTTAAAAGGTAAGATTGCGGCAACACTCTTCTACGAACCTAGTACAAGAACAAGATTAAGTTTTGAAACAGCTATGATGAAACTGGGTGGAAATGTTGTTTCAACAGAAAATGCAAAAGAATTTTCATCTGCAATAAAAGGAGAATCACTACAAGATACGATAAGAGTTGTTTCGTCTTATTGTGATTGCATTATTATGAGACATTATGAAGAAGGGGCTGCAAAAATCGCATCAGAGGTAACAGGAACGCCGATAATAAATGCTGGAGATGGAAAAGGCCAACATCCAACCCAGGCATTGCTAGATTTATACACCATTTACAGAGAAATAGGAAAGATAGATGGAATAAAAATAGCTCTTGTAGGAGATCTTTCAAGTGGGAGAACAGTAAGATCTTTATGTTATCTTTTAGGAAAGTTTAGTGATATTAAAGTAATATTTGTTTCTCCAGATAATCTTAGGATTAAAGAAGATATAAAAGACTATCTTACAAAGCACGATATTAAATTTAGAGAAGAAGACAATCTAAATTCTGTTCTGCCTATTGTTGATGTGATATATATGACAAGAATACAAAAAGAGAGAATAAGCCAGGAAGATTATGAAAAAGCAAGTGGTAAGTTTTTTATAAATGAATCTAACTTTAATTTAATTCTAAAAGAATCTATAATCTTACATCCCTTGCCTCATGTAAAAGAGATAGATTTGCCTATTCGCATTGAAACAGAAGATTCTCGTGTAGCTTACTTCAGGCAAGTTGAAAATGGATTATACATAAGAATGGCCTTGTTAAGACATTTGCTTATGTGATAGAAATCATGTCACACGAGAATTCACAATTTTTTCTACCTAATTCCAGGCCTATGATAATAAGGATGACTTCTTATAACTATCAATTGTTTTAAATCCTGATAACTTAGTTTTCTTTTTCCTCTGTCATCCCCTACTTTAATATTATACATATGATCATCGCTACCATATTTTAAAATTCTACAATGGCACCATGATTCTTTTGAATCTTCTAAAATAACATGCTGTCCTAAATTATTTTGTATAGCTTTTCTTTTACTTTCTTTATCTTCTCCTAAAGTTATTTGTTCAAGTATCATAAATTAATAAACAATAAGGAATATTTAAAGATATATCCAAAAAAGTTATTTGAAATTATAGAGAAAGACATTAATAACTTACCAAAATAGTATGTTTTTCTCTATCTATCAAAGGCACAAAAAGGTAGAATATTAGTGTCCTTTGATATAGTAATGACAATTTTTGTAATTGTAATATACTTTTATTAAATTTACGCCCTTATTGTGAAATAGAATACCTTTTTGCTGTTGCGTGAAAAGGTTAGAAAGTTTTTTAAATTAGGTTTATAAAAAGACTTTATGGGCAAGGAACAATCACGATATACTTCTGAAGGATTACCTATAGTTAATAAAGAAGTTGTTCCAGATGATTTTGGAAGAGATATTGAAGAGTTACCTAAAGTATATGAGAAGTATATTTTATCTAGAGATTTAAATTATTGGAATTTTATTAAGAATCTTTCAGAATCTTTTTCATCTGGAAATTCTGCTTTAATGGATAGATGTTTGTTTAATCTTTCTACAGGATATATTTTATTAGATACTCAAGGAAGAATTAATGAGGGTGAGAATAGATGGGAAGGACTTCCAAGAGTTTCCAGTGAACTTTTTGCAGAATTTTATATTAATGCAATTTGTGCATCAAAAAGAGTGATTGATGAGAGGAATAAGAATTCTATTAATGGTTTAGAAAATAAAATGATTGATGAAAATCCAGAGATGATGAGAGGTTATCTTAATTGGGTTAGACTTTGTGATGGTTGTTATGGAACTCAAGCAGCTATAAGAAATTTAGTGGCATCTCTTTTTAGTTATAATATTTTAGTCGAACAAGCTATTAAAGATAAGAAAGAAAAGTTAACTTTACTCAATTAATTTGCGTTCTTTTATTCCACCACACCCTTAATTCTCCTAAAAGATTTAATTCATAACATTTATAAATAGTACGTACTTAATACGTATATGAAATTTGTTCATAAAGTATCAAAAGGAACCAGGTTTAACCAGATTTATATTCCGAAAGAAATGGAAAGGGTTTTTGAAGTCGGAGATTTGGTTGAAATAAAGCTAATTGAAAAAAAATCAAAGCTTTACTACTCAAAAAACCTAAAAAAATTAGGGGAATTTAAAGAAAGATTAATACAAGAGATATTTAATTCTCTTAAAAAATTTAATGAAATAAAGCAAATTTTTGTTGTAGGCTCTTTTTTAACAAAAATAGATTATAATGATATAGATTTAATCTTAGTTTTAAAAGATAAGGCATTAACAAATAAAAATTTTAAAGATAAGCTTAATAACATTTTAATTTCAAAATTACAATTTAGATTTCATTTGTTATTAATACCTGAAAATAAATTCTTTGAATTGGAAAAAATATGCCCATTAACAAGAAATATGCTTTTTTATTTTGTGTCTGATAAACCTTTTGAAATTTCTAAGGAAACTATTTTAGATAAAAATCATATTAAATTTCTTTTAATGATGCCTGAAGATTTATTGGAGATTAAGTCTAATAGCAGAGTGTTTTATGATAATCTTAGAAGAATTATAACAATAGAAATGTTCTTGGAAAATAAGACTTATAATTTAGATGTTATAGAATCAGAATTGAAAAAATTATTTGGGGAAGCTTTGTTTAATTATTTAAGAAATAATGAACCAATTGATGATAAAATAATAACTAATTTAAGAGAAATTATTAAATCTAAGCTTAAAAAAATAAAAAGTAAATTAGAGGAAGTATAATGGGAAAAAAAGAGGATATTCATGAATTAACTAATTTTATTAGCAAAAGCATTAAGGCATAAAATTGGAAGTATTGTAAATAAAAATGAGATTTATGCATCAAGATATGCAAAAGATGCAGAAGTTTTGATAAAAGAAGCTAAAAAAATCTCATTTTCTTTAAACTTGAATATTTATGATAAATCAAATTTAAAAAATGAATTAAGAAAAAAATTAAGAGATGAACTTGAAAAAAAAGATTTTTTAGATAATAAAAAGTTTGATTATGTGGAAGAAGAAATAAATAATATATTAAAAGAGTTTGGGTGGGAGTGAAAGCTTTTTTATAGCCATTTTAAATTTTCTCAACACACTTATTATTTTCACATTTTGATTCTGGAGCATTTGCACAATCATCAATTATCTGACTACATGTATTCCAATAGTCATTCATCTTTTGATAGATTTGTTCTCCATCAATATCTTTGTTAATGTAATGATAACAGCCAAATTCAACATATCTTGCACCTAAAGGCAATACCTTACAATCAGCATCAATATTACAATAATTTGCAGATTTTAACTCATTATCTATTTGAGTGTACAAAGAATTGCAACTATTTTCATTACGAATACATATTCCATAACATGTTGTTGAATATAGAGCAGAAACCGGCAGAGAGTTTTCTTTTATTACCTTATATCCAAAACAAGTAGGTTGGATTAAATTTATTTTTCGAGTATCACAACTCTTAGGATAAAAAAATACTATTAATAATATAACAACTAAAATAATAATCAACCAAAACCACCACTTTTTTATAATTTTCATAATGTAAATTATACTTCTTTGTTTATTAATTTAACTCCTACTCCACCACACCTTTAATTCTCCTGATTCCTGCTGCTGAAGATTCTTCTTTGATTATTTTAAATGAACCTATTTCACCTGTGTTGTTTACATGAGGTCCTGTGCAGATTTCTTTGCTAAAATGTGTTTCTTTTGATTTTGGATCTTCTTTAGAATATCCAATTGTATAAACAGAAACAACATCAGGATATTTACCTCCAAATTCAGATTGAGCTCCTGATGATAAAGCTTTTTTCAAAGGCATTTCTACTCTATGAACTGGAAGAGCTTCTTTTATTTTTTGATTAACTAAATCTTCTATTTTTTTTATTTCTTCATCTGTTAATTTTCTTGGAAAATTAAAGTCAAAACGTAATCTTTCTGGAGTTATATTAGAACCTTTTTGAACAATATCTTTACTTAGCACTTTTCTTAAAGCTTCATTTAATAGATGAGTAGCTGTATGAAGTTTTTTAGTTGTTTCAGAATCATCTGCTAAACCAGATTTAAATGCTCCAGCAGACATAGTACGAGATAGGTCTTGATGTCTTTTGAATTCATCATTATATTCTTCTAAATCTATTTTATTTCCTTTTTCATCTGCTAATTCTTGAGTCATTTCTATTGGGAATCCGTATGACTGGAAGAGGAGGAAAGCTTCTTTTCCTGAAATAATTTTATCTTTTGAAATTTCATTGAATTTTTTTAATCCTTTTTCAAGAGTTTCTTTAAATCTGTTTTCTTCTGCTTCTAATTGTTCATAGATAAATTTATGGTTTCTATGGAGCTCTTCATAATCTACATATGAAGGAAGAATTACTTTTGCAATTTTTACTGTGAAATTCTCATTAATATTGAGAATTTTTCCATATCTTATTGTTCTTCTTATTAACCTTCTTAAAACATAACCTTGTCCTATATTTGAAGGAGCAATGGCTTTTTCATCTCCAAGAATAAATACAGATGCTCTTAAATGATCTGCAATAATCCTCATAGCTTTTGTTTCATTAGGAAATTTTTTAATATCATATTTTTTCTTAGATATTTTTTCAATTTCTTTTATTATAGGAATAAAGATTGGAGATTGATAATTATCTTCTAAATTATTTAGAACTGCAACTGTTCTCTCTACACCCATTCCAGTATCTACATTTTTTTGAGATAATGGCTCGTATTTTCCACTTTTATTTTTATTATATTCCATAAAAACATCATTCCATATCTCAACCCAATTGTCATCATCAGGATTGAATTTTTTAGGAACTTTTTCTTTTGATTTCCAATAAAACATTTCTGTATCAGGGCCACAAGGTCCTGTTGTTCCTGCTGGGCCCCACCAATTATCTTTTTTTGGAAGAAAAGCTATTCTGTCTTTTGAAATTCCAAGATTCAACCATATTTTCTCTGATTGAGTATCTTTTCCAGCATCTTTGTCTCCAATAAAACAAGTGATAGCTAATTTTTCAACCGGAATTTTTAATGTTTTAGTTAAAAACTCAAAACTAAATTTTATAGCATCTTCTTTAAAATAATCTCCTAAACTCCAGTTTCCTAACATTTCAAAAAAAGTATGGTGAACTTCATCTCCAACTTCATCTATATCTCCTGTACGAATGCATTTTTGAACAGAAACTATTCTTTTTCCTAAAGGATGTTTTTCTCCAATTAAGTAAAGAACTAAAGGATGCATTCCAGCTGTTGTAAATAAAACAGTGGGGTCATTTTCAGGAATAAGTGAAGCAGAAGGAACATGATGATGTTTTTTTGATTTAAAAAATTCAATGTATTTTTTAATTAAATCTTGTCGTGTTATCATAAGATTAAAGAGATTATTATGTTTAAAAGAATTGTGGAAAGTAATTGAACATAATTATTACATATCAATAATCTTTATAATATCAAATATAATGAGAAAGTGATGAAAGAAAAAATTAGAAAAGGTTTGACTGGTTTTCTTACAGCTACAGTATTAAGTTTAGGTGGATGTGCAACATTAGGAAGTTCTAGTTTGAATTCATCATCTCCTACTGGGAATTATATCTCACAAGAAAACTTTTTACCAATTTATAGCAATATTGCTAATTCTCCTTTAAATGAAAGGGAGAAAGAAAGAGCTTATGAACAGTTATTAACTGATTTTAGAGCTAGTGTGAATGAACAAACCATAAGACCTTATGAGAGAGATTGGTTACGTAATCCTTTAACAAGAACGCAATATCCTCAATATATTCAACAGAGAATGACGGATGAAGATAAAGAATGGTTTAAAGGATTAGTGGACTTTAATCATCTTTCTTTAGAAGATCTTATATTCTTATTGCGATATGATAATGCGTGTGATAAGTGAGAAGAACATAATCAGTTTCTTTATGATTTACCATCCAGGACAAATACATCTAAAAAAGTTATGACCTCCACAATCAGCTCCTCCAAGGTCTATTTTTTCAGATTTACATCCTTTTCCACACCATGAATCAGGAATATCATCAGCTATTAATGCAAATAAAGGGCATTGATTTTTTGAAGGAGGTGGGTTACTACTTTTATCACAATAAAATGAAGCTTTTTCAACCATATTAGGATATTTTTCTTCTTCTTGAAGACATGTTTGATATCTCCCTTTAGGATTATTAACTCCTTCAAATTCATTTGCCATCACTTCACATACATCATCATTTGGGGTTGGAAAGTCATATTTTTCTCTACATTTAATTAATTGGGCTTCTAATCTATAACAAATATCATCTTGCCCTCCAACCTCATGATATACTCCACATGCACAGCATCTTGAACATTCTTTAGGCTGTCTGCATTCCCAATACCCATTTGGTTTGGAGGTAGGAATTCCTCTTGGTTTATTTACTTTACAGCATAGATTTCCGTTAGATCTATCACATGATGTAGATCCTTTATCTCCTTTTTGCCATCCATCTTCATTTAAACAACAATCTTCTCCAGGAGTGTTAGGTGGAATAGTAAATAATTTTGTCACTTTCCATTTATCACTGTCCCAACCATTCAGGTTTGAGCAACATCTTTCTGTCTCAAGATCAAATACACCGAAAAAAATATTTTTTCCAAATTCATTTTCTTGAATACAACATCCTTGTTTTGAGGTGTCATAGACTATGTTACTTTTTTCTGTTGCATCTACCCTTACTGATGGACTTGCTTGAGCATATTGATTCATTATTGGACAACATGCAGCATTACCCATTTTAATATTATCAGGAATAGAATAAATCTGAGAAAGATCATCTCCTATACTACAGCATAACTTTTCTTGAACAAGAAAAGGAAATTGACGAATTATTGTATCATCTTGATTTCCATCTTCATCTTCATCTACCTTTATTTTTTCTGTTGAACAGCATGCATTTCCTGTTCCATAAATGCCTAATCTCATTCCATCTGCAGTATTCCAAAATCCTCCTCCTGCACGAGGACAAGATGTTTCATGTTTTTTGTATATTGTAGGATTAGTTACCATCCCCGGATTAAATATTGAATTGCCAGTAAAAGGATAATCATCTGGCTTTCTTGCACATTCATTGCCTATGATCTCCCAAGCACTACTTTTATAATTTATATTGAAATTTACAGGATAAATTCTGTCATCAAAACAAAATTCCCAGTCAGCTTCATTGAAGCTTGGAAATCCAACATATGAATTTACTTCTGGAATTATTAAAATAATCTGGATTATTATTAATAAAATCACTTTCTTTTTCTCTTTCATAAACTTTAATTAATTTCGTTATTTATATATTTTCTTCTTTAGAAACTATTTTAAACATTGAAAAATTGATTAATCAATGAAAAAGAGAGTGAATAATGTTTATTTTTTTGTAATTTTAACATTACTTTTTATTGTTTTTTTGGGGTATATATTTTTTTGGTATCCAGATATAAATATTGTTGGTAATGCTTTTTTTTCTTCAGAACCAGACCTTGTTTTTGATAAAAATATTCCTTTGGCAGATTTAAATTGGACTTTTTCTTCTCCTGGTGTTATATGGATGACAGATTCCCAAGGAGATAGAAGTGGATTCAACTGGAATCTGCAAGGTGTTCAAGATCCTAAAGTTACAACAACGCTTTATGCAGGAGAACAAATTTTAATGAATGTTTCTTTTAATCATATTCTTGATAGATATAAAACAGAAGATCTTACTATAGAAATTCATAATGGATCCAGTCTTATTTTTAGTATTAGAACTCTTTGTGATCGCTCTTCATGGTTTGGAAGATATTATACAACAGTATCAGGAAGAGTGAATGGGGAATGGCAAGCATTATACAGAAAATCTTCTTCTTTAACCTACTGTGAAAGAGATTTATTTGGTTATAAACTTAATTCACCTTTAGGAATTACTTTTTCTTCACCGAATGAGAAAATGATTATTAATGTTTTAAAAAAACAATTTTATGTTGATAGTCCTGGAGTGAATAAGACAAGTGTTGTCATGACTTTGAGAAAAGATGCAGTTTACCCAAGGACACTTTCTGTGAAGTATGGATTTTTGTCTGTTGTTAATGATGTTGCTCATGTTCGGTATAAAAAAGAAATTATTCACCTTAAAGATTTTTCATCATTAAACAGCTTTACTCCATACATTTTAAATAAAGGTGGCAAAATTGATAAACCTTCTCAAATTATTGTTGAAGGTTTGTTGTATAACAAATATAGAGAAATAAAAAGATTTAGAGGAGAGATTTCTTCTAATGAAATTGGAGTTGGAAAAAGGGTTCCTGTAATTCTTTATCCTGCTGATGAATCTTCTAAACAAATCCTTTCTCAGTACGCTCCTGGAACCCTATATACCCTTACTTTTTCTATGAATGAAAAAGATTCTATTGGAGAATCAAATACAAAAAATAATCAAAAAACAGTAAAATTATGTGTTGGAGATTGTTATAGAGAGGAAAATAATATTATTAATTGCACTGAGACTGATAAGGGTGGAGGAGATATAGGAACTCAAGGAGCTATTACACTTATATATTCAGATGGTAGAAGAGTGGAGGTTGCAAAAGATACGTGTTTATCAAGAGCAACAGTTATTGAATACTCCTGTGAAGCATTTGGAAACGCAAATTATTCTCAAGGAGTTTGGGTAAATCGGTTGAGATGTCCAGAAGATGACAATAAATCATGGAGATGCAGACAAGGAGTATGTGTCTATGAACCATAAAGTAAAAATAATTTTTATTTAGAATACTTTTAGAACCCAATGCAAATTATAGTGAAAGACATAAATCTTTCCCTATCTATCCAACGACAAAGTGTGGAAATACTAATGTCGTTGGCTATAAGTTGACATATTTTTGTTCTTAAGAAAATAATTTACAGACGAGAATCTGTTAAAAAATTACCCAAAATTTGGCATTTTATTTTGAGGCAAGTCCTTAGATGATTAATTACACTAAATTATAATACTTCCCACCTAATTGAATTTATTTAATTTTAATCAATTTCTAAGTAATAATTAGCAATTTTATCCTTGATAAAATTAGATTTTTGTATTTATTTTATTTCTAAATCTGGGTTTAATACCCCACAGCTTGCTGTGGCAGATTTTGAAAGACTGAAATTGCTGGTCGCTGAAAGCGAAAAATTTCGCAGTGAATACTTCGTAGCTTGCTGCGGAGATAGCGAAATTTTAGGCAATTTCTTTATTAATATAATTTTGCAAAAAGGTTAGGATTGTGAGTTTTAAGTAGTAAGCTATAAATCTTGAAAGCTCGAGGGGATTGTTGAATTAATTAAAAGAAAGGTCTATTTGTGGTAGTAAGCAATTAGGTGGCATTATTTAAGACGCAGTGTAATTAATTTACATATAGCCTATGGATAAGTTAGAATTATAAATTTTTATTTTGCAAAGTTTGTCTTAAAAAATCAATAATTTCTTACTGCAATGAATTGAGTTTTTCCTGAATCTGCTGAAGTTCTAACTCAAGATCATCATATCTCTTTTTTTCAAGTTCAGCTTTTTTGTCTTTAGGTTTGTATGTCTGAATCTTTCTTTTAGCTTCTTCATCTTCTTTCAGAATATGGGGCATTTTTCCTTTTGGAAGCATATGCTGTAATTTGCCGATATTTATTATTGAAGAATTCATATTTAATCTCATTTTTTCTTTCAGTTTTAATTCTTTAGCTTTTAAAATTTGATATTTTCTCATAATCTTGAGAATTTTAAGCAGATTCATTTCTGCTATAAGAACATTTCTTTTTGTTTCAACTGCTTCGTTGTTTTCTAATTTTATATGAACAGGACTGTTTGACATTTTAATTATTCTACTTTAGAAAAAAGATCGCTGTCTATTTTGTCTATTTGGGCTTTTAATTTATTAATCTCAGCTTCCCATGAACTTAATTCAGTTTCTTCTTCTTCTTTTATCCTTCTTATATCATTAAGAGTTTTTCTCATATCAGATATTTTTTCTTTTGTCTCTTCTAAAATTTCTAAAGCTTTTTGAAATTTATCTATTCTAATAAAGACAGGTTCAGAATTCTTTATTTTTTTAGCAGCTTCTTTAAATTCTACAGGAACTTCTTTGTAAGTTTCTTCTCTTTCTTTACGCGTATTTATCTTCGGCACTTCAATTTCTTTAAATTTTCTTTGAGGCATTTCCATTCTTGGTATTGTTCTCATAGGTCTTTGAGTTTCCTCTTCGTCTTCGTCTTCATGAGTAAATTCATTTGAATATAAATTCCTTTTTTCATTTCCTCTTTTTCCGGATATAGCTTCTTTTATAACATTTTGTGAAAATCTTTGTCCGAGTGAACTAGAAGGAATTGTTGGTAGTTGAGCCATTTCATCATCTTCATTTAAGTCAGGTAAATCAGGAAGTTCTGGTAGCTGAGGTAGTTCAGGAATATCATCATCTTCGATTACTCTTGTTTTTCCCTCTTTGTTGCTTTTATTAAACCACCCCATTTTATTATCCTTTATTATATATTTAACAATATATCTTTTTAAAAACCTTTCTTTTTTAAAATTTTATAAATATTAAGGGCTGAGAAGTAAAATTACAATAAATTAGACATTTTTCACTAAATCCAAAACCGAAAGGTATTTATTTGTTAATTTTTTGTTTTAATCTATGCAAACGAAATTTCTTAAAGATGTAATAGGGTTTGTTGCTGGCAAGCAAATGGATATACTTGTTGATATTATGAAAGATAATAATTATATAAATGAATTTTTGATAGCTAAAAAATTAGGGATAGAAATTAACCAAACAAGAAATGTTTTATACAAACTTGCAGATAATGGATTAGTTTCATCTACAAGAAAAAAGGATACCAGGAAAGGATGGTACACTTATTTTTGGAAAATTGAAATTTTGAAAAGTTTGGAATTTCTTAAAAATCTTTTGGAGAGAAAAACAGCTGATCTAAGACATCAGATAAAAAGCAGAGAAACAAAGCTGTTTTATATCTGCGAAACATGCAATGTAGAGTATAATGAAGAAAATGCTATGTTAAATAATTTTACATGCAGTGAATGCGGAAATGTTTTTTCTATTAAAGATAATACAAAAGGGCTTAAAGATCTAAAAAAGGAATTGGATAATTTTGAAAATCAAATGGTTTTATTAAATGAAGAGATAAACAAAGAAAAATCAAAACAAGGAAAGAAAAGAATGCGTGTTATTAAAAGAGAAAAAAGAGAAAAAGAAAAAATCGCCAAGGAAAAAAGGCTGATACGCAAAGAAGAAAAATTAAAAATGAAAAAAATTGATAACAAATTGGGAAAAAAGCTAAAAAATAAAAAAATTAAGAAACATAAACAAGAAATTAAACAAAAAGCTAAAAGATATTCTAAGAAAAAACCTAGAAATAAAAAGAGGAGATAAATATGGCTTATGTTTATCAAGTTCATTCGCCTGTAAAACAAAGAAAGTTTTTTGATTTTTTTAGGAATATCAGTGTAAATTTATGGCTGGTTTTAATTACTACAATTGCATTTATTATTTTTTCATTTATCCCTTCAAATTCAGAGTTAATCAATTATGTTGCTATAAAACCTTTAAATATTACTCAAGGAAAATATCTTTGGACTTTTATTACAAGTATATTTATGCATGGGGGTTTTTTTCATATTTTTGCAAATATGATCTCTTTATTGTTTATTGGAAGCTTGGTTGAAAAACTTATTGGAAGAAAAAGATATTTCTGGTTTTATATTTTTTCAGGATTGTTTGCCGGAGCATTTTTTGTAGCAGTTGCTTATTTGTTATTTTTGCTTGGTTATCCCCAAGATTTTAATACTTATGCAGTTGGAGCAAGCGGAGCAATATTTGGCTTAGTTGGATTTTTAATGCTTATAACTCCTAGTCTTCCAGTATATGTAATGTTTATTCCTATTCCTATTAAAATGAAATATGCTGCTCCTGGTCTGCTTCTTGTTTTATGGCTTATCTCAATAGCAGGAGATGTTCCAATTGGAAATACAGCTCATTTAGGAGGATTAATAGCCGGTTTAATTTATGGAGTTTATATTAGAAATAAATATAAAAGAAAAACAAAAGCTATAAGCAAGTATTTTAGCTAGTATAAAGTAAATTGATAGTATTGTTTTATGGCTTATTTATTATAGTTAATTAAATTAAATAAGTATGAGGAGTGTTTTACTTTCATTTGCTACTCATCTGTTAATCTATAAACAGCTTAATTTATTTAAATTTTATATTCTAAAAAGCAAAGTTATAAAAAACAAAAATTACTGCTATGAATATGGTTAAAAGAGGAAAACAAAAAAATAGTTTAAAAAGAAAGTCATTAATAAATAAAAAAAGAATTGATTTTCCTGATTCTATTAGCGGAATTTATAAACAATGCTGGAATTATATTAAAGAATCAAGGAAATTTATTTTTATTATGATATATGTTTTTTTTGCTTTTGCTTTAATAGGTTATTTTATTCCTGCACCGCCAGAAGTCCAGGAAGCTGTTCTTAAAATTTTTAAAGAATTGAAAGAAAAGACAGAAGGAATGAACCAGCTAGAATTAACTTTATTTATTTTTTTGAATAATCTGCAAAGCTCTTTTTTAGGAGTGATATTCGGAGTTGTTTTAGGAATCTTTCCTTTTATTTCTTCAATGGCTAATGGATATATTCTTGGATTTGTCAGTTTGCTTGCAGTTAATCAAGAAGGAATTAGTATTTTATTTACATTATTGCCTCATGGTATTTTTGAACTGCCTGCAGTATTTATCTCATTGGGAATGGGATTAAGATTAGGGAGTTTTATATTTCAAAAAATGGGAAAAAAGATTGAAAGTTTGAAGTATTACTTATTTAATTCTCTTTTAGTTTTTATTTTTGTTATAATTCCTTTATTAGTAATTGCAGCTATTATTGAAGCAGGTTTTATTGTTTTATTTGGATAATTTTATTAAAATTGATATCTATAAATCATTTGTACTAAAGTTGGATTATAAAATGAATTTAGTCATTTTGGGTTAAGTAAACCCTCTATCTTAACCTGTTTTACTGATAATTCACTTACTCCAAAGTCGCAAGTCATTTATATTAAGATATCCATCTTCACTTGGATTTCCTTGTTAAAAATTTACTATAGGTGAAAAACTTGATGAAGTCAGTTTTAAGCTATTGATTCATGAGCTTGCGAATGCAATGTTAAGATATATCTTAACTTCGCCACATAGCTCTCGCTAAATCAAACTCATAAGGTTTTGCCAGTTGCAAATTCTATACCCAATTTGGAGGCTTTTCTCTAAATTCTTTCAAAGAATCACCTAATATTTCTCTGATTTC
>Ga0209541_10002856_pt1 | contig 32298 bp, 38 predicted proteins | sample RifCSPlowO2_01_FD_184027 | JGI IMG/M metagenome (GOLD analysis project Ga0209541, IMG submission 184027) | Groundwater microbial communities from Rifle, Colorado - Rifle CSP2_plank lowO2_0.1 (SPAdes) (version 2) | ecosystem: Environmental > Aquatic > Deep subsurface > Groundwater | place...
TACCCTGAGGACATTTTCAACAGAGCCGTTGATGTTGGCTTTGTTTAATAAGTAATGGTTGTTTAAAAAATCTTTGAAAAAAATTTAATCCAAACCCAATAAATTCCACTTATCTTTATAGTTAGTTAAATTATTTATATGAACCATTCTAGGTTGTTCTTTTATAACTTGTGGGTTCTTATCTGTATATTCCTGTCTTTGAATATGACTTATTTTAGCAACATCAAATGCTGGAACTATATAATAATCCACAGAGTTATTAGAATTTATATAAACAAAAACAAAAGGATTTATCATAGTATCTATTTTTTCTGGAACAAAATATTCTTTTCCGCCCTTCTTTGTTTTAATTTGAATTGATATTGTTTTATTGTTTTTAGGGTTAAAAGCGAATATATCTGTTTTTGGAAAATTCTTTAGAGTTAGAGAAGCATTATAACCCATTAAACAAAGTTGTCCTGCAACTAAAAATTCTCCTGCAAGAGAGGTTAAAACTTTTTCTTGTTGTGGTATTGCCATTTTATTTTTTCTTATGCTTCAACGCTTCTTTGTCCTGCCATCTTTTCTTTTAATGGCTTACCAATTTGAGGATTTTCAAGAATTTTTTTTATTTTTCTTATTAGAATTTCAAACTGAAGTTTGTCTTTCTTTGAAAGTTTAGCAAAAATTCTATCCAAATGTTCTGAAGTTTCAAGTTAGTAGGGCATAAAAATAATCAGGCATATCTCTTCTTAAAATCTTTTATACTTCCCACTTTAATAAACCTTCCTTTTCTTATAACATCAAGCTTCTGAAGATATTCCTCGCGAACTTTTGGCTCTATTTCTATCTGGGCTTTTATGAAAATGTTTATTTGTTTACTCATGCTCAAACCATGCTCTTTGCAAAAGTCAGCAAATTTCTTATAAACATTTTCTTCCAAATTAAATGTTTTTATTACCATCTTAAATTTGTAAAAATTTAATGAGACAGAAATCATCAGATTTCTGTATTTTATCTTAAATAAGATTATATAATATTATTTAAATACTTTTTGGTTGGTTTAAGAATTTATGAGACAAGCAGGAATAAAATTAGAGCACCTTTTAGAATTGTTGTAATAAAAATTCACTGATTCTCTGTTAATATTTTATTTATTCCTCTAGATAATAATTTGTTTGTTCTGGAATCTATTAAACTTATTAATTCTTTTCTATATTCCCTATCCATTTTTTTAAATTTTTTTCTTGCAAGATTAATATACTTTATCTGTATACCATCACCTTTATCAACAAAAAGAGTTCTGTAATTATCTCCAAAAATTATGTCAAGAACCATACACTAAAGTGTATGGCGTGTCTGGTTCTTGAGCACCCCAAAATTTGGTTTGCTTACTCACGAGTTGAAACAGGGAGTTTGCGCAAACACAAATTTTGCTGTATCAACATAACTTCTGGACAAATTAATCTTGTATTCAATCATTCTAACTCTATAAGGATATTCAATAGCATTATGGAAATTAAATTTAGCGTCACCAATTAAATTTTGATTTTTAATCATGATAAATAGTGGACTGATTTCTTTAAAAATATTATTATATTATAGAACGAGTTACTGATTCTCTGCTAATCCCTTTCTGTCTCTTATCTTCCTGATTATATCAGCCTGCAGGCTTGCTGGAACTTTCTCAAACAACTGATCAGCCAATGAAGAAACTCCTCTTCCCTCTGTTGCAGACCTTAAATCATTACTCCATCCAATCATTTCTGCTACAGGAATTTTTGCTCTGACTTCAACATTACTTCCTTCTTGTTTTACATTAAGCATCTGCCCTCTTTTTCCTCCAATCAATCTAGTTATTTCATTTAAAAATCTGTCAGGAATTTCTATAACATGAATCTGAATAGGTTCAAATAAAACAGCTCCTCCATCTTTCATTGCATCTCTTATTCCCTCTCTTACTGCAGGATAAACCTGAGCAGGACCCCTATGAATTGCATCTTCATGAAGTTTTATATCATCAAGAGAGATTTTCATTTTAGTGCACGGCTCTCTTGCTAAAGGACCTTGATCAATAACCATCTCAAATGCATCTAATACCATTTCAATTACTTCACCTATATGAACCTCTCCCCTTGTATCATCGAGAAAAACATTTCCTTTGTAAATGTCTCTTACGTTTCTTATTACATCACCACTCCAACCAAGAGCTGAAAATTTCTTGAACAGATCTTCATTTTTTTTCTTTATTCTCCCCTCTGGAATTTCCCCAGCTTTTATTGCTTCATAAACATTTTCTTCCAAGGGCTCAACTTTCATGAAAAATGAATTATGCTTGTTTGGAGATCTTCCTTCAAATTCTTTTGATTTTTTTACAACAGTCTCTCTATAAACAACAATTGGATTAGATGTTTTTACATCAAGTTTTTTTTCAGTTTTAATCCTGTTTTCAATTATCTCTAAATGCAGCTCTCCCATACCAGAAATCAAACTCTCTCCTGTCTGTTCATTAATTGCAACTTTTATAGATGGGTCTTCTTTTGAAACCTGTCTTAATATTTCAATTAACTTTGGAAGGTCAGCCATTTTTTTCACCTCAATGCTTTTCGTGATTACAGGCTCAAAAATATGTTTTAATTCTTCAAAAGGAGTCTCAGGCTCTTCAGTTATAGTTTCACCAGCTTCTGTACTTATTCCTGATATTGCAATAACATTTCCAGCTCCAATCCCCTCAACTTGTTCTGGTTTTATACCAGAATAAACCAAAACCTGCTGAATCTTTTGTTTTTTCTTTGCAAGATTAAGATAAACTTCCATTCCACTTTTTATTTTTCCAGAGAATAATCTTCCTGCTGAAATCTCTTTTCCACTTCTTTGGTCAATAATAATCCTTGTTATAACAAAAGCCATTTTTCCTTCAGAATCGCAATTAATTAAACTTTTTCCAAATTCAGAATCTAAATCCCCTTTCCAGATTTTTGGGATTCTATATTTCTGAGCTTCTAATGGATCTGGAAGATGTTTTACTGCCATATCCAGAATAACTTCATACAAAGGAGCGTTTTTCCAGCACCATTCTTTTCGTTCTTCCTCACCCATTTCATATAATGAAAGGATATCTTTAAAATTAACTCCCTTCTTTTTCATATAAGGGACTGATAATGCCCAATTATCCCTTGCAGAGCCAAATGCAACACATCCTTCATTAATGCTAACTTTCCACTTTTCTTTGAATTCGGATTCAGCAATTTTTTCTATTAATTCATTGAACTCATTATAGATATTTATAAATCTCTCTTGCATTTTTTCAGGAGTTAGTTTAACTTCTTTTATAAGCCTGTCAACCTTGTTTATGAATAAAACCGGCTTAACTCTTTCTTTTAATGCTTGTCTTAAAACAGTTTCAGTTTGAGGCATTATTCCCTCAACAGCACAAACCAAAACAATTGTTCCGTCAATAGCCCTCATAGCCCTTGTAACATTACCAGAAAAATCAACATGCCCAGGAGTGTCAATTAAATTTATTAAAAAATCCTTGTCCTGAAAATTATGCACCATTGAGACATTCGCTGAATCAACAGTCATTAGTCTTTCTTGCTCGTCTGCATGCTGCCATGTTGCCATACCAGCATCTAAGTCACCAGCGCTTTTTGCTGCCATATAGCCAGAAGCTGCCAGAAGATTGTCTGTGAATGCTGTATTATGTATTACCATTCCTTCTGAAATAAAATTGTGGTTGTCAGGAACTGTAAAATCATAAACTATATCTTGGGAAGAAGATTCTATTGAGGTTATTTCAATAAAAGCAAGTGATTCATTTATCTTGCTTTTTAATAATTTATTTATGAGCATTATCTGATTTCCTATTTTTATGCTGTCACAAACAGTGCTTCCAGAAACTTTTTCAACAAGAATTCTCAATTTTTCTTTTTTTTCATTTAAAAAGAAACCTATGTTTTTTTCAAAATTTATTGCAGAAAGGCCAGATATGCTCAAAGTATTATCTTTTTCTTTTATTGATATACATCCAAATCTAAGCAAAAGAAGGTGCAAATCATCTATCATACTCTTGCTTGCAGAAGATATTGTAATAGCTCTTCTTGATTTTTCAACACACCCATCAGTATCAAAATAGCCCATTAAAAATTTTGAAGAACATCCTTTTTCTGATTTTAATAAAAAATTAGGTATTTTTATGTTACGGGATTTTTTCTTTAAAGGATAATCAAACAACCTATTAAACATATGAATTAAAGTCATATTTGTTATTATCTCAGGAGTTTTTTCTTTCCATCTTGTTTTTTTTGTATTTATTCCAAGGTTATTTAGAATTTCAAGAGCCTTTTTCCCTAATTCTTCTTTACCAACTATAAATTTTTTTCCAGAACCATCTCCAAAGAATAATCCAGCGAGATAGAAAAAATCCTCAAAATTTTCAGGCATTTTCATTTTAAGAGAATTTTGTCCCCTCTGCTTTCCTGTCCTGTGATAGATAAATTCCACCAAATCATAAACTTCTTCTAAATTAAATCTAAATAATATACATATCTTAATTAAATCATTTAAGTTATACCTGTTTTGCCAAATTCCATGATAAAAAGATTTTTCTTTTATGCTTGAGTTAATCCTTTCTTTCACATTTTTAATTCCTTCTGATATAATTTTTTTCTTTATAAATTCGTGAAAGTCTTGTTTTAGATTAACATAAAAATTATCCTCAGAAAGCAATCTTAATATCTCTTTTTTAAGATTTATATTAGAAAGCGTCTCAAGATTTCTTGCACAAACAATCCTGTCACCAAGTTTTAACTCTTTAGATTGTACTTCAATAAATTCACCATTCTTTGAAATTATATACTTATGTTCAGGAGTAGTTTCAATTTCAAACCCATTTCTTAATTTTACTTTTATTGTTTTTCCCCCTATAATTCTCCAGACATGAGATACTTCTTTTTTTTCCACTTCTCCTGTAATTTTATTAAGGGAGAATACCTTTATCTTGTTTTTTTGGGAGAATACGGTATATTCTTCATTTTCTTTAAATAATACTCCATCCTTTGATGCATCTTCAAATATTTCTCTTGCTGTTTTTATACTGCCGTCAGATAACATTATCCTTGAATTTTCAGCAATACATTTTCCATGGTGTATATGCGCGGATGTGCAAATATTTCTGATGTTTTTTCTTATATTTCCAATTCTCTTAATCTTCTCTATTTGTGTTTCTTTGTCTGCCATTTGCTTTACTTTATGCCTCTTCAAATGACAGGCTCAAAATCTTCCTGATTTTATTGTCTGCCATTTGATTTGTTTTTTTATCTTATAATAATTCTGAAAATCTAACTAAAAATAATTAGATTAGAATAATGTAATTTTGAGAAGTTAGTTTATAAAAGTTTTCTTTGAGGGTTTCTAACCTAATTTTATTTCAAATTATTAACTCAGAGATTTTTTAATAACAATAATAATTAACCACTCATCACTTTGCAGATTAATAGACAGTTATTAATAAATAAACTTAAGATAATTGATTACATGATACTATTCGAATTTCTATTAACTATTTGATATAAATAAGAACGAGCAGAGCGAATTCCAATTTTCTTATTAATCAATTATTTTTATTTCAAGTATCTTCTTATAATTCATAGGAATCTTAAACCCAAAATTAATAATCCCATCAATTAAATAGTTAGTTACTCCTAAAACAGATTCCTTATACTTTAATTTTATTCTCTTTCCTATTTTTTCTTTTATGTCTAATGGTATTTCTTCTTCAGTGTATTTTTCCCTTCTGTATAATTCATCTTTTTTGCAAGTTATAACAGACTCGCTGAACAATTCATTCTCTCTTCCTATATTCACCTTTAAATCTCCAAACATCCCGAATTTTTTTGCATCCTTTAGTTTTCCTGTTATTTCTTTTGTTTCAGTAAAATCTCCTCCAGACAAATAAAGATCTAATTTTTTATACACTTCAACTATTCTTCTTAAATTGCTTCTTTTTTCCATTCTAAAACATAGAATTTTCGATTTAAAAAAATTGTTATTTTAAACAAGGTATTTTTCTATAAACCAGCTTAAACCAGTTACAGCAGTCAGTGCAGAATATGGATAAAGCAAACATTCATATTTTTCTTTAATTTTTCTTTCTTTGTGCTTTAAATCAGCATATCTAAAAATAGTTAGAACCCCTCCAGCAAAAATAATCTTTGGAATAAATACCCCTAATTCTGGACCAAAATTCTTAATACCTAGATTTATTATAGGATTAATCTCTCTGATTTCAATAGGATAGCCAATTATTGTTGAAACTCCATCAATAACTGAAGCGCTTACATATACTGCTGAAGCTGTAATAAAACTTTTATTCTCATTCAAAAAATTTTCAATTTTTTTGATAAGAGGCATTAAGAAATTATTAATTGGGAATTAATAAATATTATTATGTTATAGTTATATTTATCTCGCACTATCAGCCTGTTTTTCATACTCGTTCTTTTTCTTGATAGCAAAACTCTCTCCGTTTCCTTCAGACGCGAGGATTATTTCTTCTGCCAAGCCTTGGGTAATATTCTTTTTCTTGTTAAACGCTCTGTCTGATGCTCCATGAACAATGTTCCTTAAAGCTAGATTAACCCGCCTCATTGGAGACACATCAACTGCTTGAGGATATCTTGCTCCACCATATTCAATTACAGTTATTTCATCTCTCGGAGCAGCTTTTTCAACAGCCTTTAAAAAAACTTCAACAGGATTTTTTTTAGTTTTAGATTCAATCATCTTAAATGCCTCTAAAACAATCTTTGCGTTTTTTGAATATTTACCGCTTGAGTGTCCCATTTCAATTTTGTGTTTTTTGCCCCTGTGCCCTGCAACAGAAATTCTGTTGATTAATCTTTCAACAACATTTATTTTAGTCTGCCCGAGTTTCTGAACATTTCTCCCGTGGCTTTTTAGGATTAGCTTGGGAATTAGATTTATGACTGATTTTAACCCAGGATCTTCTACAAAAACGTTTTGAGTGTCATACAAATCAAATATCTTAAACACTGGAATGATTTGTGTTGTCATCTTGGATTATTTATTATATAGCCAGGGTTTAGTTTAATAATTTTGTTGTATAAATCAATATCCTCTATCTTTATACTTTTTAATGGAAGATGTATTTTTCTCTTGTCCTCATCAACTAAAATAAAATAACCTCTCCCACCAATGCTAATATTTTTATTAGATTTTTCAATGTTTCCATAATTTAATCTTCCTTTTATTCTTGGACTTGAATCCTGGCTTCCACCAAATAAAATACTAATCTTTTCATTTATTAACTTGTTAAGAAGATCTGTTTTTGATGATTTTTTAAACATATTAATTTTGCACCCTTACTTCTAATTTTTTCTTTATTAAACTCTTTATTTTCTCAGCTTCTTTTGTTTCACAATTAGGGCAATAAATATTAATAAAACCCTGAATTGTATCAACTTCAACTATTGACTCATTATCTTCATTTAAAAATTTAAAGACTTCAAAATAATCTGGTCTTAAAAAACCAATATCAACATTAGATATTGATTTATTTTTTTGGTTAAAAACATTAATTTTTTTTTCATCTTCAAAATCTGAGTAACCATTTTCCTTAAGGACATCTGAAAGTTTGTATATCAAATAAGGTTTTCTTTTAAATCTTAAAACCTCAAAATAGGGTTTTGATGATATTTCTCTTATCTTGTTTATTATGTCTTTCTGGCATTTTAAGGTAATCATCTTTATAGTATTATTTTTGCTTTTATAAGTTATTAATGAACCATCGTTAAAATCATATCTTGTTAATTTTTTAAAAAACCCCCTGCGTATTCCTCCCTTGTCTTCTGATAATGATTCTATATATTCCATAACATCATTCTCAAATCTATCTGAACTAACCTCGAATTGCCTCATTATCTTCTACCTTTTTCTATTTTACCCATCCAAAGCAAATGCAATGGTTGATCATTTACTTGTATAACCTGAAATCTAACTCCAGGAATATCTCCTTTAGAGCGACCCTGCTTGCCACCTATTCTCTCAATTAAAACCTCATCATGCTCATCGATAAATTTCTGAGCAAGATTTCCAGGAATAAATGCAGTTACCTGCTTTCCATTTTTTGTTAACTGGACTTTGCAGCATTTTCTCATTGCAGAATTCGGCTGTTTGGCTTCTTTTTGAACTTTCTGCAAAACAATTCCTTTTGCCTGATTTGCACCCTCTAAAGGGTCTGATTTAGCATAAAGATTTAGAGTTTTCACTTTGTAATGCCTGTCTTTCCATCTGAATTTTTTCCTATCTTTAATTAATTTTTTTGCGCTTTTTAATCCCATGTTTGAATAATTAATCATGCTAAAATTAGTTTTTAAAACTTCCGAAGTGCTGAAGTGCTGTATTGTGTTCATTTATGCTCACAATTGTTTCTAGGGTTACCTATTAAGTGTATATGGTATTTTTTCTTAAATTCTTTTATTTTTGGGTGTAGTTCGCTATCAAAACAACAAGTAATAGGGTCAAGATAAATATGAGGGCAATCTTTGTTATTTTCACCTCCAATAACATATCCCTTTATATTTTTTATTTTCTCAATTTCTATCATAACTTTCTTAAATTGTGGTATATAATCAACTTTAAAATCTAATACATAAGCTCCATTTTTTAGAGGGTCTCTATCAGTCCATTTAGCAATAACTGGACAAATTTCATCAAGAACTTTTCTAAAATCATTATGAACTATATTTGTTAATCTACTAACTTCCGAATAAAAACCTCCCCATATAATTTTTTCTGATTCATCAGATTTTCTTTTTCTTGTAGAATAAGATTCATTGACTTTTGCAAATACATCATCAAAATCCATTAAAAACTTATAAAATCTATATTTATAAGATTAACTGCACTAAATCATACTAATTTAAGACATAAAAAGATAAATCAATCATCAATACCAAACATATTGTTAAGATAAAAAACAAAATTGGTTTTATTTGATTAATGTAATTTTCTATGATTTAATTAAATTTTTTGTTAATGTTATCTTATTTAATCTTGTTAATCGTGAGCTGAGAACTAATCGAATTTTAATTTTAACTTACTCGTGTAAATATTAATCATCAGAATGTATTAACTTCAGACAAAGCATTTTTTATTTAACATTGTTCAAACAATCCTAAGTTCTTTTCCGAAAAAACTCTTGATTATTTTCTGCATTTCAAGAAGCTTTTGCTTGTTCCTTCCAAGCAAGGCTGCTTTGTTTTGTGTTCCACCTGCAGTTATTATTATCTCATTATCACTAATCTCAAGATTTTTGAACCTTACAGGGTTTACAATATCTTGTATAAAATATCTCACATCCTCAATGCCGTTTGGTTTTGCTATGATCTTTATTCTTTTTCCGATTATCTGGTTGAGCTTTTTTACATTTTTTCCATTCTCGCCTATAGCCCTAAGCATCATAGACTTTGGAACACAGAACATAATGCTGCTGTTGTATCCAAAACAAAATCTTGTATTGACTTTTGTTATGTTCTCAAATAAATTCAAATGCCTCATGTCCTGCATATCAATTGTATTAACCATCTTTTAATATTAAATTAAACCTAATTTTTGTAGATGTGCTTGTTTTATAAACTTATTGATATTATAAATTTTTGAGTTTTTTGAATTTGTGTTCCTATAATGTTAAGTTAACAACCCAGCTTAACAGAATAAATTAATCTAAAAAATAAACTATTAAAGTTAACAAGCAGTAGCATATAATAAAAGCCATTAACAGATTTACTTAACATCTTGGCTTAATTCAATATTTTAAGGTAACAAATTCCAATCTTATTTATTTACTTCTTCTACAATTTTTTTCTTTGCTGTAGGTTTTTCTTCATCCTTCTTTATCAAAGGACCTATTACTTTGACAAGCAGTCCCGGAAGCCCTGTACCAACAGGAACAGGCTGGTTGATTATAATGTTTTCTATCACACTAACTAATTTGTCTTTATTTCCTTTTATTGTTGCATTTACAAATTGCTTTATTGGAGTTTCAAATGTGGCTCTTGCTAAAATCGAGGATTTTTGGGCAATTATTCCCATTCTTGTAACTCCTTTTACCTCTCCTGTGTTTGTCATAGCATCAGAAATAAGTTTAAGGTGCCTTATGTTTATATCAAGCCCTTGAGTGTTAATAACGTTCTGAATTTCATTTATTATCAATTGTCTTGCAGCTTCAATTCCAAAAACTTTTGCAAATTCATAAAGATCATTAGAGACTGTTTTGTTTTTATTTACTTCTTTTAATTCTATGATTTTTTCAAGATTTGTTCCAAGAGTCATAATTACATAATCTCTGTCTTTCTTAACGATCAATATTTGGTTTATTCCCTTGACACCTGAGATAACAGTTTTCTTTAGTTTTTCCTTAAGCTTGTATATTTCCTTAAAGCTGAATTCACCAGCATTCAGAGTTATTGAATCTTCTCTATCCTTTGCTTTAAATCCAAGTTCATTAAGCCTTTCAACAACTTTCTTTATTGTAGTATGGGTTTGCCTAAGTCCTTCTTTGTCAATTTTTAGTTCAATTTTTTTCTCACTGAAATTTAGGTTTATTTCTGAGGTAATCTCTTTTATTGTAATCTCTTTTATTTTCTCAGCAAATACTCTCGCATCTTTCTCGTTGTTGGATTCAGGATTAAGATAAATTTCCATTTTAGGGGATGATGGTTTTTTCCTCGCGTCAAAAATTTCAATAAGTCTCGGCAGGCCCATTGTAATCTGCATCTCCTGGACCCCTGCAAAATGAAAAACATTCAATGCCATTTGTGTTGATGGCTCTCCAAAAGATTGCGCTGTAACTATTCCAATTGCTTCTCCAGGATCTATTTTTCCTTTAACATGAAGTCTTGAAACATCTAATCCATCATCGCCGTATTTAAACTGTATAATATTGTTGTTACTGTCTCTTACAGTTTCATCATATTCAACTCTTAAATCTTGTAGTGCATTTGCAAGTTTTCTGTATAAATAACCTGATTTTGGGGTTCTTAGTGCAGTATCCATCAGCGAATCTCTTCCTGTTATTGCTCCAAAGAAAAATTCATCAGGCCTTAATCCTTTTATAAAAGAGCTGCTTATGAATCCTCTTGAACTTGGTGATAAATCTCCTTGCTCAAAAAAAGAGAGTGTTCTCTTAGTGTATCCAATATCAATTCTTTTCCCCCACAGAGCCTGCTGTCCAACACAACAAGCCATCTGTGTTATATTTAAAATATTTCCTCCACCACCTGAAAGAATCATGTGATTTACTGGATTTGTCACTGGAAATTCTTTTTTTACAATTTCACCAATCTTTGTTCTTACCTCGTTTAACGACTGAAGTATTTTTATTTCACGAGATTCTTCTTTTGTCTTTCCTGGTATAATTTCTAATGTGCTTTGGTTGCATGAATCAATTATGTCGTATGTTTTTTTCTCAGCTTTTTTAATGATTTCAATTCCTGAATTAATAACAGATTCATCAAGATCAAAATCCTCTATGGAAATTGTAATCCCTCTGTTAGTCAAGTAATTTATCCCTAAATTGAATGCTTTTTTTATTGTTTCAATAGTCTCTTCTCTTCCGATTAGCCTGTCTAATTCTTTTGTCAGCTCTCCATCTTCACTTCCAAATACAGTTTTGTCTATTTTTCCACTTATTATTTTTCCGTCTTTAATCTTAATTGAACTGTTTGAAAAATCAATTTTAGGAAGTATCTCTGAAAATATTTCTGCGCCTGAGATTGTTTTTTTCGATATTATCTTATCAATTCCTGATTTGTAAAGAAGATTATTTGCATACTCTCCTGTAAATTCATTTAAGCCAAGTAGATAATTTCCTGTAATCGCATCGCCTATGCATCCAAGAAGATTTGTGTTGTTTTTTGGAGACATCAGGTTTTTTTTAATATCCAAAAGTATTTTTGCTTCTGCTCTCGCCTCTTCTGTTTGAGGGCTGTGAATGTTCATTTCATCACCATCAAAATCAGCATTATATGGAAATGCTGCTGCAGGGTGAAGTCTGAATGTTCTTCCTGGAAGAACTCTAACATAATGAGCCATTAAACTTCCTCTGTGAAGGCTTGGGTGTCTGTTGAACAATACAATATCTCCGTTTTGCAAATGTCTTTCAACTTTATACCCTGAAACTAACTCATTTATTATTTCTTCCTTAAGATCAGGAGAGATTTTTTTCCTTTTTCCATCTGGTCTTATAATATAATTCGCTCCTGGATAGTTTTCTCCTTTTTCAATCAATTTTTTAAGTTTATCAATATTTATATCAGTGACTGTTTCAGAGACTGTTACAACTTTAGCAATTTCATAAGGAATGCCTACCTCATTAATTTCTATAAATGAATCAGGAGAGATTACAGTTCTTCCAGAATAATTAACTCTTTTACCAGCAATGTTTTTTCTTATTCTTCCTTCTTTACCCTTGATCCTTTCTGTGATTGTTTTCAATGGTTGCCCGCTTCTGTGCCTTGCTGGAGGAATTCTTGCAATAGTGTTATCAAAAAAAGTTGTTATATGGAATTGAAGCAAATCCCAGAGGTCTTCTATTATTACTTCTGGAGCTCCTGCATTCAGATTTTCCCATAATCTTTGATTTGCTCTTATTATATCAGAAAGCTTATGAGTTAAGTCATCTTCACTTCTTTCTCCTGATTCTAAAATAATGCTTGGCCTTATTGTTACAGGAGGAACCAAAAGAAGAGTGAGAATAGCCCATTCAGGCCTGCAGCCTTTAGGATTTACTCCTATTTTTTCCAATTCCTCGTCAGGAATATTTACAAGAGTCTCTCTTATTTCAGTTGGAAATAATCTTTTCTTTCCGGTATAAAATGTTGTTGGCTTGTCAACTTTAATTTTTTCACCGATAGCTTCGCAGTGAGGGCATTTTTTAGCGTCTTTTGCCTTTTTTGCTCTCTCGCTTGGAGAGTATTTTTCAAGATCTTTTTCGTTTAACATAAGTTTTCCGCAGACATGACAAAAGCACCTCAATGCCAATTCTATTAGAGATACATATTTTAAGTGTATAACAGGCCTTGCTAAATCAATGCTTCCAGGATGCCCTAAACATTCCTTAAGTCTTCCACCGCATGTTCTGCATCTGACTCCAGGGTCTATAGCTCCTAATTTTAAGTCCATTAGTCCCCCATCAACAGGATATCCATCAATGTTATACAGTTCAGGAGTTACAACTTTTACAGAAGACAATCTTTTTATTTGCTCTGGACTGAGTAATGAAAATCTTATCTCGCTTATTTGTTTTCTTATTGGTTTTTTCATTTTAATTTTTTCTCTATATCCTTAATTGTATTTTTTAGATTGTTAGTTTGTATCAAAAACTCTTTTTTTAATTTAGATATTAATTCTTTTTTTTCTAATTCATAAAAGGTACTCTCTTTTTTAGCACTAACAGGTTTGCATACATACATTTTAATTATATTATTTGGTTTTTGAATAAACCATATTTTACTCCCTTTACTTAATCTTTTTGATAAAAGATAAAGATAATCTGGATCAGTTAAGTATGAAGAATCTTCTGAGCCAATATTACTCCATCTGCTCCTACACTTTTTACCAACATAAGGGCATCTGTATTTTTTTGCACTATCACATTTTTCTTGTTCTGCCATTTTATTTCTTATATTTCTTGCTGATATTTTTATCTATTAACATATATTTATTGCTAATTTCTAAAGATAATCTTTCTGATATATGAAAAACCTCATTTACGCTAATATCACTTTCAATATTCTTAAATTTATCAAATAAATAATGAGATATTTCATAGCTTAATTCATTTGCACCAGTATTTACAGGAGACAAACTGCTGAATCTATTAACAACATCAACTAATGTTGAATCTTCAAAAAATAATTTTTTTTCTTTTTGTTTTTTATTTTGTTTTGCCATTTTAAATATTTTGCCATTTTAAATAATATCTAGTTACAACAAAAATCTTCAATTGTAGTCCTGTTTTCCAAACTATTGTCTATATATTTTTTTGTTCCGCAATTAATATGCTCGTTAGCTCTTTCATCTCTGCTTAATTTTTCTATATTATTGTTCGCCATTTCATATCACATCTAAAATTTTATTTAATATTGTTAAACTATAACTGTCTGCATTTTTTTCATTTGATGTTTCTAAATAGCCGTGCTTTAATCTTAACAATTTGTCTCTATTTTTCACAGCTTCCTTAAAAGTTAATTCACCATGAAGGAATTGCCTTGCTACAAAATTTATTCTTCTTTCATAATACTCTTTATTTTTTTCTTCCATTTTACTCATATTTGTTCTTTAAATTTAAGCTTGTTAATATATGAAGCCCTTGCAGTTCCTCAAGCAATAACTTAAATGCATATGACATTTCAACATACTCGGTTTCTTCGCTGTCGCAAATAGGGCATATTACCCTGTCTCTTATGTTGTCGTCAATAGCAATAGTTCCGCATTTTGTGCATATAGGAATAACGATCTTGTCAGAATCATATCTCTCTTTCAATAAAAGTGAAGCTCCATGGCCTACAAGTGCTTGCTGTTCCATTTCTCCTAATCTTAAAGCACCTCCACGCGCCCTTCCCTCTATAGGCTGTCTCGTTAACAATGCAATTTTTCCTGAAGCTCTTCCATGCAACTTATTACCAACCATATATTTTAGTTTTAAATAATAAAGGTTTCCTATAAATATTTTTGAAACCATCCTTTCTCCTGTTATTGCATTGTACATTGTTTCTTTGCCGTCATACCTAAAACCAAGCTCTTTTAACTGCTCTCCTAATTCTTTTTTGCTCTCTCCAGAAAAAGAAGTCCCATCAACTATTTCCCCTTTCAAGCATCCTACTTTTCCGCCTAATAACTCAAGCAAATAGCCAACAGTCATTCTGCTTGGTAGTCCGTGAGGATTGAATATAACATCTGGTTTTATTCCTTTTGAAGTGAAAGGAATCTCATCTTCAGGAACTATAAATCCAATAACTCCTTTTTGCCCGTGCGATGTTGCTAACTTATCCCCTAATTCAGGAATTCTGTGATCTCTTGTTTTAACCTGAACAATTTTGTTTCCTTCATTGTCTTCTGTTATAAGGACCATTTCAACAGTTCCTTTTTCTTCCTGCCTCATTGTTACGCTTGATTCTTTTTTTGTTTTAACTGAAATTTCACGAGCTTCTGACAGGAATTTAGGTGGAGCAACTTTTCCTATTAAAACTTCTCCCTCGTTAATATCTGCTTCAGGATAGACAATACCATCACTCTCTAAATGCCTGTAACTAGATTCTGTTTTGTATCCAGAAACGTCTTTTTCAGGAATACAAATATTATCTTTTAATCCTCCTGTATAATTCATTTCAATAACACTGTATGGCCTAAAATAAAAACTTCTTCCAACTCCTCTGTCGAGGCTTCCTTTGTTAAGAACTAAAGCATCTTCCATATTATATCCTTCATGAGTCATAATAGCAACAATTAAATTCTGTCCTGCAGGATAAGTCTTTAATGTATCATAAACAAAACTCCTAACTATAGGTTTTTGTGGATATTGCAAGATTGAAACATCAGTGTCTAATCTTGAAAGATAATTAGCAGCATACAATCCCAATGCCTGTTTTTGCGTTTTGCTTCCTCTGTTTAACCTAGAACTCTGGTCGTGATTTCCATAAGGAACAAGAGAAGTTACAACCCCAAACAAATCAATATTATCTATCTCGAGGTGTGTATGTTTTTGGGTTATTTCATTTTCATATAATGCAACTAGTGCATCTTCTTCTTCTGATGCATCTAAATATTCTATTATTCCTTGTTTTATCAAGTCATCCCATGTTAACTGGTTTTGCTCTAATTGGACTAAATACTCATTTTTTAATTTTGAAACTCCATCTTCAATAATTATTAAAGGCCTTAAAACTCTTCCAGGTTCTGTTGAAATCAAAACAATCTCAAAATTTTTGTCATTTCTAATATTCATTTGTATTGGCAATTCAGAATTTCTTCTTTTTTCCCTTATTCTCTTGAAGAATTCACTGGGATTATTTACAGAGCCGATAAACTTGCCGTTGAATAAGACATCTGCTCCACTAGGCATCTCAGTGTTTAATCCTTCTTTTTCAAGTTCTTTTATGAATTTTTCTTCATCAAGTTCAACTCTTGTTGATACTTGAGCAAGGATTGCAAGATTTTTTCTCAATCCAATTTCTGTTCCTTCTGGAGTTTCAATAGGGCAGAATCTTCCATAATGTGTTGGATGCAAGGTTCTTGCCATAAAATTCTCCTGTTCACTCGGAAGCATGCTTGAAACCCTCTGCAATTGAGAGATTGTTGCAAGATAATTTGTCTTGTCCATGTTTTGCGTTATTCCAGATCTTTCTCCTGTCCATGCTCCTGTTGCTATTGCTGATTCTACTCTATGAGAAAATAATGTTGATTTTGCAATTATTTTAATTGAAAAGAACTTTCTTCTCTTAACTGATTTTTGCAGAGAATACTGTATGTCTCTTATTAAAATTCCTAAATTCACTCTGAATAGTGTAGCTAATAAATCTCCAGAAAGCCTGACTCTTTTGTTTGAATAATGGTCTTTGTCTGTTCTTAATTCAGGGTTTTTCTTTGCTACAAGAAATTGTTTTATGAGCTTGCAGAGAGTGATTGCCTTTTTCATTCTATCTTCTTTTTTCTGCCCTATGTGTGGAAATAAGTAAGAATCAATTCTTTGTTTTATTCTATCTAAAATTTCTTTTTTTGTTCCTTGCAAGCTCGTTTTTTCTGCAAGATACATCATTGCATCTTCTTTGCTCGATATATTAACAAATTCATAAAGATTAACTATTAAGCTGTCTGTTTCCTTGCCTATATATTTTGCAATGTCTGATTCTTTTGTCAAACCCAAAGCTTTTAATACAACTATTGCTGGCAAGTCCCTAAATCTACTAAATGACAATTCAAAAATTCCCTCTTTTCCCTCAGATATTGTAACAGGTATTCTGTATGTTCCTTTTAATGAAAATAATCTAAGCATCAGATTATCTTTAGAGTTTGTTTCTATAAATGGCTGGTTTTCTGCAAGATCTTCTGCCATAACCATTACTCTTTCATTTCCTTTGATTATGAAATAACCACCAGTATCCATAGGATCGTTGTAATTTTCAATTAATTGTTCACTTGACATTCCGTAAGTGTTGCAGGCATTGCTTTTAACCATAATTGGAATTCTTCCAATCTCAACAATTTCTGAATCAACCTGGTCGTCTTTTTTTACTGATAATTCCAAAGTTACTGGAGCAGAATAAGTAAGGTTTCTAAGTCTTGCCTCAGCAGGTGTTATTAAGGAAGAGCTTCCATCAGCCTCAATAATTTTTGGTTTTCCAACATTTATTTTTCCAAGTGTAATTTCAAAATCCTCGTTGTTTATGCTCTCTGATATTTCATTAACAATTTCCTGCATTCTATGCTCGATAAAATTATTAAAGGAGATTATATTAGATTCAACTAAGGAATGGTCTTTTAGATATTTCTTTACAATTAAGTGCTTGTTTTCAGGCATTTTATTTTAATACCTCTATATTAGTAATTTCATTATATGTAACAGGCAGATTTTCAAAAATCTTTTTGGATTCATACTCTAATTTTACTTTTTTCCCTATATACTCTTCAATTTTATTTACATCTGTTTCATCTATTCTTTTCTTATAAAACATTTTACCATCAACATACAAAATAATACTATAAGGTAAATTGTTATCTACTTTCTTTAACCTACCTATTTTTTCCGCCATTTTTTATTAAGTTTTTTACCATTAAACCACCACCCTGTAATAAAATACAATTTTTTCACTCTCTGGTTCTTTTCTTTCTATTTTTATTATGTCTCCAATTTCGCAACCCTCTGGAAGAGCAGTGTCAGTTGAAAGAATTTTGGGTATTTGGGCTTTAGAAATGTTTAAACTTTTAAGTAAATCATCAGACTCTTTTTTGTTTAGTTTGAAATGTTTTGGTTGTAGAATATGCATTTTTTATACTATCTGTGAATAATTTAAAGGGGTTTTTGGTTGGAAATTGTACAGTATGTAAGCAAAACTTTAACAACTTCTGAATAATAAAAGATACTTAAAATTGGTTTTTAAATCTTTTGTTTTATGTAGCTTTGTTTAAAAAGTCCCTAAATCATTCTACTTTTTAAACAGAAATTATTCTAATTTTAAGTTAACTCTATATTCTTTGTTATTTAATTTAAATAATATCTCTTCAGGGGTTCTTTTTATTATCTTTCGGTTTCCCCAATCAAATTCTTTGTGGTGGTTTGGGCAAAGGATAAGGATATTATCTGGTTTTTCAGAACCTTTTTTATGCTTAGCAGTTATATGGGATGCCTCAATATAAAGGTCGCCATTCTTTTTAATAATTTGAACATCACATAATTGACATTTATACCCTCTTAATTCTTTAAGATAAGCTATTGCAACAGCATCTCTTTTGTATGATTTACCTTTTATTTCAATTTCCCCATCCATTGATTTTAATGAATTTAGATAGTTAATCTTATCTTTTTTAGAAATATCTTTTGTTCTATGAGATATTTCTTCTTGCTCTTTTTTATCATCATTTACTTTTGGAAGTTTTTTAGGGGGTCTATAAAATTTATATAAAAAACTTGAAAATTGCTGATTTGTCCAATTTTTCATAAGAGAGTCTTTATTTTTAAAATCAAGTAAAATAGTTCTTTTATCTACAGCATCTAAATCTTGTGAATAGGGAATTTCAAGTTCATTTAAAAAATAGTTTAAGTGTTCATCTGATAATACGCTAAGAAACTTATCGGGATAATATAAAAATAAAATCTTGCCCTTAAGCATAGTTGATAATTTGTTTTCTTTTATTTTTGCCAAATCATCTACTTTTCCAGCAGATAATAAGTCTATCAAAAATTGTTTTATTTCAGCAAATGCTTCTTCTTTATCTTTTCCAAATTTCTTAGTGTGCTTATATTCTCTTGTATCCTTAGAAAGATATAATCCAAATTTGGGAGCAAATGAACCATGCATATTACCGAGTTTATTTAATCTGACTTCCATCCAATAACAAAATGAGCCATCTGGATTATTCCTATCTAAAACATAATCTTCTATATTTAGATTCTTTATTTTTTCTTCAGAAAAAATGCTTAAGAATTTGTCCCATTCCTCTTTTAGTTTTGGATTAAGAATTAATTCTGGATTATTCTTCCTCAAACTCTCAAAAGATTCCTGATTTCTTTTAAGTTCTTCTTTATCTATCATCTTAATTTAATGGGTTCTTCTAATTTAAAGTTTGCCTTAATGTCTAATTCACAAACTTCCTGAATAACACAACAAATATTGTGACATAAAACCTTAATCAATAATTCGTTAAATTGTGCAGTTTGTTTCTTACTTTTAATATGGCTTCCAAATTTAGTTTTAATCATATGAAAACGGGTTTCAGAATTGCTCCTTTTATGATAATATTCTACAAATTTCATTTGATAGTACAACTTAAAAAATGGCCCCGACGGTGCTAAAAAATCAGAAGATTTTTGGCAACATTCAACTTTTGCAAGTTGAAGTGATTTGAACCAATGTTCAAATCCTTAAATGGCCCCGACGGGATTTGAACCCGCGACACCTAGATTAAAAGTCTAGTGCTCTGCCAGGCTGAGCTACAGGGCCGTAGCTCAATAAGAAATATTATATTTAAAAAGGTGTTGATGATTGCTAGTCAGTTAATAAATATATTGCTTACTTGTTCCACTCGTTCGTATTAATAAAAGCAATTAATATAGATCAAAAAACTTTGAATGTATCACACACTAAAGTGTGTGGTTTGTTTTGGTTTTTAGATTCCCAAAAAAATCTACATAAGAAACCACACTATAAATGATGTGGATTTTTTTTAGGATTAATAAAAACCCTGAAAAAATTAATCTTTTGATGTTATTAACTCAATAGAATTATTGCGAGCATTAGCGAGCACAAGTTGTTTTCATCTCATAAGTGTTTCCTTAATTTTTCCTCAAAGTCATCGCTTGACATGCTCCCTACAAACCTGTCAATTACTTTTCCGTCTTTAAAAAGAACAAAGTTAGGTATTGACATAATATTAAATTTTCTCGCAAGTGACTGGTTTTCTTCAACATTAATTTTTCCAAATTTTATCTTTCCTTTTAATTTTTCAGAAAGCTCATCTATAACTGGAGACATCATAAGACAAGGCATGCAATTATGATGTATTATGTCATTTGCGACAAACATTTTAGTATCATTATCTAAGGATAAAGAGACAAAGGAGTATTTCTCAGATTCATATTTTTCAATACTTTTAATCCGATCTAAAATTATATTATCTTTTTTAGTATATAATTTTAACCAATCATCATATCTTATGGCATCTTTTGGAGGATTAGCTTTTTTTCCAGAAAGCCAATTTTTAACAACACAATATGATACTTCTAGTTTTTTTGCTATCTCACTTATTGATAGTTTGTCTTTAATTTTAATAGCCTCTGTTCTTTTTTTCTCTCTTTCCCTTATTTTTACAAGCCTTTCTCTTAAATATTCTCTTGCTAAAGAAGAAGCTAAATTTTTTGTATGTGAATATTTAAAACCTATTGAACAATAATTATATGCTGAGACTATATCAGTATTTAAAGATATTTTCAATAAAACAGAAACTTTTTTATCTTTTCTTTGATATCTCTCCTCTTCTTTGATTTCTATTTTTCTGGTTTTAACTCCTAACCCCTTTAATATTCCCGATAAATCTTTAGCAAATTGCTGGATATCATTTTTTGAATTCTTGTGAAAATGAAATTCAATAGGATTTATACAAACTTTGTTATATGGCTTGTATTTTTTTCTTTTAAGTATCCTAATCTCTGCTTTGGGGCCGTCCCCCCCTAAAAATCCCTGTAAAAAAGCTTTTTGTATTTGTTTAGGGCCATTGAGTATCCAATTAGGGATTTTTAAACCCTCAATAAATTTTTTTCCTTCAATTCCTCCTAAAGCCTTTAATAAAATAAAAAAAGAAGTTCTTGATATTCTTACTCTAACAATATTTTGGGTAAATTTTCTTTTATTTATTTCACCTATTATTTTTTGTTCTCTAAAACTTGGACTAAATCCTAAAAACTTTAAATCTCTCATTATCTCTTCTAAATCTTCCCTTTTTGAAACAAAAAATTCAACCATTCTTTCATTATTTTTAGTGTTGGAAAGCGAGCCATCTGTTAATACAAATCCGACTAAACTTGCTAAGATATATGCTTTTTCATCATTATATCTTATATTTAAAAAACCTTTTTTCTTCAATTCATTTATATATCTCTGTTTGTTTAAATTAACGCTTTCAGATATTTCTCTTATTATTTTTTCAGTTAAAAAAACTTTATTATTTTTTTCTATATAAGGATATGAGTTAAAAAGATATGAGCAAATTAATTGGTCTTTAGACAAATTCTCTGCCTTGCAAAATCCTTCATCAGTTAATATCAAATGTTCTGGTGTGCAAATTATTTCTCTGCCACGTTCAGTTGTTATTTTAATTTTTTTATTAGATATAATCTTAAATGTTGATTTAACATTAGCATATTTTTCTTTAAAATTTTTGTCAAAAGAAAGGATCTTTGAACCATTTTGAACACTATCTATATCCCCTTTATGAGGATTAAATGTTAATTTTGTATCCGGAGCCAAACACCATTCTGCAAAGAAATCTATTAAAACTAATCCTTTTTTTATAAACTTCTCAAATTCTCCGTTTGTAAGATCTGGAATTTTATCATTATTGCCTGCCATTTTAATCCTTTATTCATCATAGTTTAAGAATTAATAGTATTTATAAAAGTTTTTGTTGGGAATCTTCATATTTTAACTCTGCTTTAGATCCAAGAATAAAAGCATTTTTTTCTATCTCTGATTTCAAATTATCTCTAATTTTAAAATATTCATCCATATATTTTCCAGCTTTCATAAGGTAATTTATACCGCGTTTTTGTATTTTTAGGGCTCTATGAAAATACAACCAGTGTGTTAATTTATTATCTTCTTTTTTTGCCACTTCAAATAAATATTCAGATTGAGTAATTAAGACATCACACATTTTTCTTGCTATTTCGTTTTTTGTTTTTAAATACTTAAGTCTTTCTTCTAAATTTTTTACACCAAAGATTAACATTTTCAATATTTCCTCTTTCTATCTTCCTTAATAGTCTGCCAACACATACTTTCAAGAGACTCATATTCATTAAATCTTATTTTGTTATTTGCATACTCAATAGCAGATAAGATATCATTATCAGGTTTCATATTTATTTCATTAAAACAATTGCCTAATTGTCTGTATAATTCAGTTTTTACCCAATATTTTTCCATTATCTTATGAATTTTATATAAATATTTTTTAACTAATTTTGGGTTATCAGTTACATCTTTTAGTTCTACTACATTTAATATTACAACATGCTCATTTAAAATTGGCTTGCCTTGTTGAAAATAACTATTATCTTTTAATTTGTCAAGCTCATCTATAATAAATTTCAGAGTCTTTCTGTCCTCTGAAAATAATTCTTTATTAAAAAAATATCTCTCACTATGTTTATCCTTCAGAGATTTCACTAAATAATTATTCCTAAACCAATAGTAGCTAGATAATTTAACTGTCATTTTTTATTTTTCCAACACATCCTCTTTTTTCTTTTCAGCCAAATTTGTCCATGCTTCTGCAAGATTTAGATTATGAGAGTATATATGTAAACCTGGACAATAACCCTTTAACTTTCCAATCTCTATATTTGTTTGCTTATTTCTCTTATCAGTATTTATTCTCTCAACTACATATTCCATCACCATAGCAAAACCTCCTAAATTTTCTGGCAATCCAGCAACTAAATCCCATGATCTAAATATAGTAGTTAAATCTAATTTATTAGCTCTTATGTTTAGGAATACATCTCTTAAACATTCTGTGCTACCTTGTTCAACACCAACACCTCTTTTATTCCAACCATATCTTTGTAATCCTTCAGCACAACCTACTGTAATCGCACAATGATTTGTCCCATAACCCTCTTCAATAAAATGATTTATGCACCATTCCAGTTGATTAAATCTTGTTCCTCTTGGAACCCCTTTACTTTCTAAAGGCATGCCTTCAGGAATTCCCACTATCCATGAAGCATATTTATAATGCTCTTCATCTTGTTCACTTGATTTATCTCTTAAAGAACCATCCATTAAATAATTCAGGAAATATTCTTCTATTTTATCATCATTTGTTGTTACTTCTACTCCTAAACGAGGTGTAGGTCCTAAAGGTCTGGTTGCAGGGTAATTCACAATAAGATTTGCAGAGTCAAACTCCACCCTGTAAGAACCAGAAAAACTTCCAGAGTCAATATAATTTAGCCTTCCATATTTTAATCCTTCAAGAATTGTTTTGAAGTATAAATCATTTAAGTCATTAGCTATAATAGTTGTGTCAAAATTTTCTCCAATTGGCTCATTTGGATATCTATCTTTTAATTTTACCCTAATCCTATCAAGTTGTTCCTTGAAGATTTTACCATCTTCTATTCTTTTTATTATCTTCTCTTCTTTTGTAAGTTCTTCAATTGTCATCTTAAACCTGCTCCTCTAATTTTCCTTCTGTTGAAACCCTTCCACCCTGCCATTGCCCTTCATAATTTCTTGCGATTTCACCTGTTACAGGAATCCACTTAATCGCAAACATCCTCGCTCCTAATTGAAAATCAAATTCATTATTTCCTTTGTTTGAAAGTCCAAAAGTTAGTATTCCAGAATATCCTGGATTCGTATCAGTGCAATGAAGAGCAACACCGCATCTTTGTAAAGTGCTTCTTGGGGAAATAGATGGAATCAAATACATTGGCTCATAGCCATTGCCTATTTCAATTTTTTCAGAAGGGCAATTTATCTTTTCCATGGTTGCGACAAGAAAATAATCCCCAGGTTTCATAGTAATTATTTTATGTCCATCTTTGCTAATATCTGCAATTTTAATCGATGTAGGGGTGGATCTATTTTTTTCATCTTTTTTGTCAATTCCAAGAAACCCTCTCTCATTTTCTTTTAATGTATATACTTTCCCAACCCTTAATTCCAGCAAAACACCTTCAGGATTAGTCAGCTCTCTTTCACACAAACCTTCTATTAAATTGTATTTTTTATTTAATTCAAGAATTTTTAAATTTGAAAGTATCATTTTATTTCTTTTGATAAAATGTTTAACAATTTTATTTTATAAATATTATTGTATTTGATTGTTTTTAGATTTATCCTCCGCAACCTAAAGAATCTCCACAATTAGGACATCTCCTGCAATTTGCTCCGCTCAATACAGTAAGACTCCCACAAACTCTACAAAAAGTGTCATTCATTGCAATATCCCCTTTTCTTAATTCATCTTCATATAGTGGAAAAACTTCTGTTATCTTTCCTTCGTTCATTACCTTATCAATAAATTTTATTCTTGAGATATAATGGTCTACTCTTCTTCTTTTTCCTAGAACATTGCATCTTAAATTTTCAATATCATCTGAAGTTGGCTTATTTTCGCATAATGAATTATCTCCTTTATATTCTAGCATTAAAAGTTTAGCAAAAAAATCCTCAATAGAAGTGCATGTTTTAATAAAAGGATGATTAGTCATTCCTCTTATAACTCCACTTGCTCCAAGATTATGTTCTATGAATTCATCAATGCTTCCTCCTCTTTGCCTGTCTCGTGAAGCTTCTTTAGCCCAGCTTGTATAACTTGCACTATAAGGTGAACCAGAACTGCCAAATTCCACAAAAAAATCAGCAGGAGAATCTTTTGGAGGTCTATTATGATACTCTCCAACAATAAAGTGCACTCCTGTATCATTTATTTTTACATTAAATCCAACTCTTTCTATTGGGCTTTTTGGTTTTACTCTTTCTCCCCACTTAAGATCATCTCTTGATTTCGTTTTTTGAATTATATTAACTGGTTGAACTCCTTTTGAACCATCAACAAAAGGTGTTACTGATTTTAAGCCAAGCTTCCATGCTTTAACATAAACATCTTTTATTTCTCTAATTGTTGAGCCTTTTGGTAAATTAACAGTTTTAGACATTGCTCCAGATATGAATGGTTGTATTGCAGCCATCATATTAAGATGTCCATCTACAGAAATTGTATTTTCTCCAAAAGAAGTTGAAAATACTTTATAATGTTCTTCTTTTAAATCAGGAGCTCCAATAATCTTTCCAGTTTCTTCAACATAATTAATAATTTTTTCTAGTTTTTGATTTTCATATCCTAATTTTTTTAAACCTGAAACAACACAATCAGCAATACTTCTTTTTAATTCTCCACCACCTGCAAGACCTTTCATAGTTTTTAAACCTAACATAGGCTCTATTCCAGTGCAATCAGCATCCATCATAAAAGAAATTGTTCCAGTAGGAGCAATTAATGTTGTCTGAGCATTTCTAAATCCATATTTTTCTCCTTTTTCTATTGCAATTTCCCATGTTTTTTCTGCTTCATCTAAAATAGCTTCTAATCCATTTACATTTTTTCTGTTTATTCTTTTAGTTTCATTTTGATGCATTTTAATAACATTTAACATTGGTTCTCTGTTTTTCTCAAATTCCTCAAAAGAACCTAATTTAGAGGCAATGTCAGCAGAAGTTTCATAGGCTTTTGCAGTCATTAATGATGTTATTGCAGATGTAATTAGTCTACCTTCTTCAGAATCATATGCAATTCCCTGAGACATTAAAAGAGATCCTATATTCGCATGCCCTAAACCAAGTGGCCTAAATTTGTGGGAATTTTCTGCAATTTGTTTAGAAGGATATGCTGAATAATCTACTAATGTTTCTTGTGCAATTATAGAATTTTTTACAGTTTCTTTAAAGGCTTGAATATCAAAGCTTCCATCTTCTTTAATATATTTGATTAAATTAATAGAAGCTAAATTACATGCAGAATCGTCTATAAACATAAATTCAGAGCAAGGATTGCTTGCGTTTATTCTTCCAGAGTTTGGGCAAGTATGCCATTTGTTAATTATATCATCATACTGTACTCCAGGATCTCCTGTTACAAATGCAGATCTTGCAAGGTGCTCTAATATATCTCCTGCATTAATTGTCTTTACTTTATTTGTTAGTTTTTTAATAAATCTTTTATCAGGTAAATATCTATCATCTTTGTATTCTTTTAGTGGAATTTCTTTTTCTTCATGATTTTTATATGCGGTTCTGAAATTCAAATCCCATTCTTTTCCAGTAAGTGCAGTTTCCATAAATTTATCACTAATTCTTACACTGTTATTTCCATTTTGTCCATCCACTGTTTTGTATGCTTCACTTTCCAAATCTCCTGCATTTCTTGGAGCCCATTCAGGATTAGCACTCAACCATAATGCTTTTCTTTCTTCGTTTACTTTCCATTGAATAAATCTTATTAAATCAGGATGATCACTATTAGTAATTACCATTTTTGCCGCTCTTCTAGTCTTTCCTCCTGATTGAACTCTTCCTGCTATTATGTCATATATTCTCAAAAATGAAATCTCTCCTGAAGCAACCCCTCCTCCGCTTAATGGTTCATTAATACCTCTTAAAGTAGAAAAATTACTGCCTGTTCCAGAGCCATATTTGAATAACATACCTTCTTTTTTTGCATGATTAAGAATTGATGTCATATTATCATCAATTGACTGTATAAAACAAGCTGATGCCTGAGGTCTCTCATAAGAATCTGCATAATCTATTTTACCATTAGACCTATCAACTGCAAAAAATGCAGGCTCTTCATTAAGATCTCTTTTCTCTTTTATTCCATATTGATAATTAAGCCCTACATTAAACCAAACTGGTGAATTAAATGAGAGATATTGGTTTAAAATTAAATAAGATAATTCGTCATAAAAAATTTTCTTTTCATCTTCATCTGAAAAAATATCATGCTTCAAACCTTCTTGAGATATAGTATCTGATACTCTATGAATTAACTGTTTTAAACTCTTTTCAACAGGGTTTAATTTATCATCTCCATTAAAAAAATATTTACTTCCAACTACTTTTATTGCCATGTCGCTCCAGTTTTCTGGAAACTCTAAATTTTTACCATCATAAATAATCTTACCATCTCTGTCTTTTATTTGAACATTTCTTTTTGTCCATTTAGGAATATCATAAACACTTTTTCCGTTAAGATTTTCTGTAAAATATCTTTCAATATTTAGACCTTTTATTTCTTCAACCATTTCACACTTCTAAATTATAAGTTTTAATTACCTCTTTTTCAATTCCATTCACAACCTTTACTCTTTCAGCAACCTTTCTCTTATAATCATGCTTCAAATAAGAGTATGAGCCATCATCATTTACTAAGACGCTGCACCCATCTATATAACATGCTTTTTGTCCGTAATGTGAGTTATAATCTATTGAATAATCTGTCTCTTTAATGTGGTGCATATTAGCTCTTGGGCATTTTTTCATTTTCTTATTTCACACCTCTCTTATAGCATGTTTAAAATCACTTATATCCTGAAAATTCCTGTAAACAGATGCAAACCTTATGTAAGCGACATTATCTAATTTTCTTATTTTCTTAATAACACCCTCTCCTATTACAGAGGTTTTAACCTCTTTACCCTTTTTTCTTATTTGCTCTTCAATTTCATTTATCATCTTATCTATCTTTTCTTTTTGAACAGGTCTTTTCTCAAAAGCCCTGTAAATCCCCTTCTCAAGTTTTTCTTTGCTAAATCTTTCTCTTCTTCCGTCTTTTTTGATTACATACAAATCGCTTTTTTCAATTTTCTCATAAGTTGTAAACCTTTTTCTGCATTTTAAACATTCACGCCTTCTCCTTATTCCCTCAGGAGACTGTCTTTTATCAGTTACTTTTGAATTTTTGTTTGAGCAGTATGGACAGATCATTAAAATATAAACATACAATAGGTTGTATGTCTTATTACCTCTTGTTACTATATATAGTATTTATAGAGATTGTTAAAAACAGCAGGTATTTAAAGATTTATGTCTACTAAAATATAATAACAAGAATATACAATTTTTTTAAAGAACATTTTTTATTTATCTTCATGGTGGTGGGGTGGTTTGAAAAACATTATAAGCTTTCTTCTTTAATAACTGTTTTTGGAGCTGTTGCTATTTTTTATATGTCCTCTTTGACATTTGAAGGAGTAAGTTATACAACTAATATAAATTCAATTCTCTATCATTTTTTTGCTTTCTTTTTCTTTGCATCTTTCTTGTATATATCTTCATTAAAAGGAAAAAAGAAATATTCTTTTTTAATTTTAGCATTAATAATCTCTCTACTCTATGCAATCTTAGATGAATTCCATCAGTTTTTTGTTCCTGGAAGAAACTCTTCGATTGTGGATTTTTTCATAGACTCACTAGGAATTATGCTTGCTTCTATGATATATGCGATTAGAATAGAATTCGTGAATAGAAAGATAAAGGAATAGATTGACAAATTATTAATGTTAAAAATATTGGGTTAATATGTAATTATGTATAGTAATTTTATAATTAACAGATAATAAAATAATGCTACGATAGTAGCACAAATTTCTATGAACAAAATTTTTAAACCCTATTTGTTATAATTATATATGGTTTACAATTATTTCACAGACATTTCAGCACAACTCGGAATTCCTTTATTGTTGCTTGTTGTAATTATTATTTGGGAAGTTGTCTGGAAACTTATAGCAATGTGGAAAGCCTCTAAAAACAACTCAATAGCTTGGTTTGTTATATTGGCAGTTGTAAACACAGTTGGGATTTTGCCTATATTGTATGCATTTATCTTCTCAAAAATAGGAAAACCAGTAAAAAAACAAAAACCGAAAAAGAAGTTTTCTAGAAGATGAATCTTTTTGAAAAAGTTGATTATATATGTAAAATAAATTCAGAGATTTCAGATATGTTTAAAGGATTAGCTGAAGGAAGCTTAAAATTTGGTGTTAAGAGAATATTAAATGAGACAGGCTTGCCAAATCCATATTATAACAATCTTGTGAATGAAATAATTCTCCTTAAAAATGAGAAACCATCACTTTATGATATTGTTACTACGGCATACAATATATATCATCCTATAAAATTTTTTAGATTAATTGAGAATTCTATAAAATTTCAAAGAGAAAATCCTGATCTTAGAAAGAATTTAAAGATAGTTTATTCAAATGATAATAAGAGAAGCAGTTCAAGACTTTAAAGAAGAGATTAAAAAAATCTTACAAATTCAATATTATAGTCAACGACCTTAATAATTCCTCATTTTGTCGTTGACTTATTAGGGAAAGACTTATGTCTTTCACTATAGGTTGTTTTCTCTTCAGACTCTTTAAGTATATTATCTATTGTGAAGATATAAATCCCTGGGTCTTTAGACAAGGTCTTTAATATTTCGTGAATATCAACTTTCTTTTCTTTTTTATATTTCCTTTTGAGAATGGATTTCTGCTCTTCACTTATAGAATTAACCAACTCAAACATCTTTTTCTCCAAACTTCCATTAATAATCAAAGAATATCTGATAATTCCCTCTGTAAAATTATAATTCTCTATTAGTTCTGTATAATGTCTTCCAAAATAAGGGGATATTTTTTTTGAAGCCCTTGTTTTTATATCCTTGAATGTTCCATAAACTCTGTTTATTAATCCAGCATAGTTTTTTAAATTTTCTTTTAATTCATTTTCACCATTCCCATTAAGATAATCCTTGATTATTGATTTAAGCATTTTATTGCAACCGATAGATATTCCTCTTCTGAAAATTTTCTCGCATATTACATCTATTTTATTATTTTCCATGATAAAGCCAAAAAAAAGAATTTATTAAGAATTGTTGTAGTGGAGTATAATATGAGAAATCAGGCTTTTACCAGATTACATTTTTTGCATACCTTATTTCTTGCAGGTTCACCACAGACTTCACAGTATTCTATCCTTGTATCTTTTATTTTTTCAATTCTCTTAATTAAAGAATCAAAATTTTTCATAATGTTTTGTTTTTCAGTTTCAGTTAGAGTATTAACAAATTTTCTTACTTGTATCCTGTAAGAATCAAGAGCACACGGACATTTTTCATAAACGACTGGCAAATTCTTTAATTTGGAGTACTCTTTTATGTTATTTTCAGCAACATAAAACAAAGGCTTTATTCTTGGGGTAAATTTTGCTTTTTTATCAGGCAGGTTTCTTGTGACAGGCCCGGTATTTGCGCTTAATTGCGGGCTTCCTTTGAATATATTCATTAAAAAAGTTTGTGCTTCATCGTCTAAATTATGCCCTGTTGCAATTTTATCTGCTTTTAATTTTCTTGCCTCTTTGTTTAAAATCCACTTTTTTATAACACCACATATTGCGCAGTTTTTCAGTTTTGTTTTTAATTTTGATTTAGTTTGAATAGCAGTCCTCAAGTAGCACATACCACTTCCCATTTCTTTTTTAATGTCATAAATATGCAGTTTAACATTTAATAATTTAGAAAGTGTTTTAACAGCATCCAGACACTTTTCGCTATAATCTCCTATTTTCAAATTTATATGAAACAATTCAATATTATATCCGAACTTATACAAAAGACAGGCAACTGTTGTTGAATCCTTGCCTCCTGAAACTGCAACAATAATCTTTTCTTCTTTATTGCAGAGTTTGTATTTCTTGATTGTTTGTTTTACTTTTGCTTCTAGATTTTTTTCAAGTTTTTTTGATGGTTTCATAAATATGCTAATATGAAAGTATTTTTATAGTTTTATCAACATATTTTATATAGACTATGGAAATAAATTTTAGTTTAGCATCTCAAATTTTTAATTCTAAGGATTAAATCTCCAATTTTTTCGTTTTTCTTGACTTTAACAATCTCCACATTAAGTTTTTCTTCATCAATGTTGTTATATGGAAAATTTATGGAGAGATGAATTCTACAAAAATGGGCGGTTAAGTGCCCTTGAATTGAAAGTAGAAATATTTAAATAGTATTGGTTCATAAATGATACATATGGTTCAAAATAAAAACAATTTGGAATTAGAAATAATCTTGGTTTTATTAAAAAATAGAACTCATCTAAGAGAAATAGCCAGAATTCTTAAAGAGCCTCATTCTACAATTTTAAGAAAGATTAATGAACTTGTTATGGAGAATATTTTAGATTATACAAAAGAAGGCAAAAATAAAATCTTCTTTATCAAAAACAATCTAAAATCTAAAAATTATATTTATTCTGCAGAAATTCATAAACTAAACAAAATATTAAAAAAATACCCGGAACTATCTATCATATTCGAAGATATTAAGAAGAATTTTTCAAAGGGGATGATAATTTTGTTTGGAAGTTATGCAAAAGATAATCCCAAAAAAGATAGTGATATTGATATTTATTTAGAAACAAATGACAGTAAAATCAGAGACAAGTTAAAAGAAATAAATTCTAAATTAAGCATAAAAATAGGAAAATTTGATATAACATCTTTATTAATAAAGGAAATAATAAAAAACCATGTGATTATAAAGGGTTTGGAGGATTTTTATGAAAGGATTGACTTTTTTAAAGAAGCTTAAGAGAAAAGGAATCATTGAATTAGTTGAATCTTCTGAAGAGATGAAATCCTCTTATTTAATAAAAGCAGAAAACTGTCTTAAATCTGCAAAGATACTATTTCAAAGCCAACTTTATGAAAATTCTACTTCTGAAGCCTATTATTGCATGTATAATTCTTTATTGTCATTATTATTTAAAATTGGAATTAAATCTGAAAATCATTCTACATCAATAACATTATTTGATAAATTATTTGGAAATAAATATTTAACAAAAACAATTTCTTGGGCAAAGGGAGAAAGAATAGACAAGCAATATTACGTAGAAACTCAGCAAATAGTTAAAGTAACAGAAGAATTGTGTAATGAGATGATACTAAAAGCAGAGGATTTTTTAGTTAAGATGAAGCTATTAATAAAAGAATTGGGTAATGAAAAAATTAATTCTGCCAGAGATTCTTTTGTTAAGTTATTAGGTTAAACTCTGCAAAAATGAGCAGTTAAGTGCTCCCCTGACCCGAAACTTTAATCAATCTCTTCAGCCATCTCAATCAATAAGGGCTTAAGCTCTTCAACATAATTATCAAAATCTTCTTTATTGAATGGTTTTATTACCAAGGGGAGAACTTCGCTATATTGAAACTCTAGTTTGAAGTTTATCTCTTG
>Ga0209541_10002857_pt1 | contig 32296 bp, 37 predicted proteins | sample RifCSPlowO2_01_FD_184027 | JGI IMG/M metagenome (GOLD analysis project Ga0209541, IMG submission 184027) | Groundwater microbial communities from Rifle, Colorado - Rifle CSP2_plank lowO2_0.1 (SPAdes) (version 2) | ecosystem: Environmental > Aquatic > Deep subsurface > Groundwater | place...
AACGCCGGCAAAGAACAGGAAGTTGATCATTTGCACATTCATCTTTTGGCAGAAAAAAGAAAGAGAGGTGTGGAAGAATAATGGTTCAGGTCAATAAAAGAGAAAGAGAGAGTGTAAACAGTTTGGTGCGGCGTTTTATGCGCACGGTTCAGCAAAGCGGCGTTTTGATTCGGGCTAAAAAATCCAAATTTTATGAAAAGGATTTAACCAAGCGACAAATGCGGGAACGCGCTCTGCATCGGGAGAAAAAGATTCAAGAGATGGAAAAGTTAAAAAAATTAGGAATTTTAGAAGATGAAAGACCAAAACGATTTAAACGAGGAAATTAAATCCGCGCTGAAAGCCGGAGACGGAGATAAGCGAGTGGCTTTAACCATGCTTAAAGCTGAAGCTCTTAATGAAGCCATTGCCAAGGGTAAAAAAGCCGAAGGATTAAATTCAGAAGAATTTGTCTCGGTGGTGAAACGGGAGATAAGAAAGAGAAAAGAAGCTCGAGAAATGATGGCCAGGGATCCGGAGGGCCAGGAAAAGGAAAGGCGGGCAATAAGAATGTTTACCGATTTTATTCCGGAGCAAATGCCGGACGAAGAAATTGCTATAATGGTAAAAGCGATTATAAACTCCGGGAATACTGATCTTAAAATGATTATGAAAGAAGCAATGAAGCAATTAAAAGGAAGAGCCGATGGTAGCAAAGTTAAAGAAATTGCCGAAAAAGAATTGGGAGTTTAGCCTGGTTTTTTTGGATAAAAAGAAGATGCGAGAGCTGAATCAAAAGCATAGAAACCAGGATTATGTTCCTAATGTGCTTTCTTTTGGTGGTGATTTAAATGAAATTTTGATTCGCTGGCCCTTGGCCAAAGGTGAAAGATTGGAAGAGTTGATCGCTCACGGAGTGTTAAGTTTGTTAGAAATGGAGAAATAGTTTAAAATAAATACAAACCATGAAGAAGAGAGGGAAAACCATTGCCTGCCTAGACATCGGATCCAGCGAGGTGCGGATTTTACTGGCGCGGGAAATTCCCAATTCAGCGGGGGAATCCGCATTACAAATTTTAGGGCTAGCTTCCGGCCCCAGTTATGGCTTAAGAAAAGGTGTTATAGCCGACACCGATGAAGTGTCTAGGGCGATAAGGGTCACGACCAATAAATTGATTCGGGAAACCGGCGCAGAAATAAATTGGGTAGTTTTAGGACTGGACGGTCCGCATTTGTCCACTGCTTCCAGCACCGGGACCATCGCAGTTTCCACCGCTTCGGAAAAAATTTCCGCCGATGATGTCCAGAGGGTTTTTGAACAGGCAAAAAATATGCTTCCTCGGAAAAATAATCAGTTGGTGATAGAGGTTTTGCCTCAATTTTATAAGGTGGACGGAGAAATAAGCATTGAACCGCCAATAGGTCTTTTTGGAAAAAGACTGGAGGCCGAAGTGCTGATAATAGAAAATTCGGCTCCGGCCATGGAAAAAATAGACAAAAGCGTTCTGAACGCGGGATTAAAAGTGTCCGGCAAAATAATTTCCACTTTAGCCAGCGGCCAATCAGTTTTAACTAAAAGACAAAAAGAATTAGGCGTGGTGATAATAGACATTGGAGCCGGAGTCACTGGTATAGCGGTTTATGAAGAAGGCAGAATTTTGCAACTTAAAAATTTGGCGATTGGCGGAGCGCATATAACTAACGATGTGGCTATCGGCCTTAAGCTGCCGGTGGAAGTTGCGGAAAAAATTAAAATTAAATACGGCCAAGCCACGGAAGAGGGGATTAGAAAAGAAGCGCTGATAGATTTATCTAAAATTGATGAAAGCGAAAAAAACCAGATTTCTCAATATAAATTGACGGAGATTATTGAGGCGCGGCTGTTTGAGATATTTACTTTAATTAACAAGGAATTAAAATCTATCGGCCGGCAAAAATTGTTGCCGGCCGGAGCAGTTATCACCGGCGGCGTAGCCAAGACGCGCCACATTGCGGAATTAGCCAAGAACGTATTGGAGCTGCCGGCAAAAATTGGGCTACCCTTTCCTCAAGACGGGATTTTAAATGAACCCGGGCCGGAACTGGCAACTATTTTAGGACTGGCGATTATGGCCTTTGAAGAAAATGCCAACATTAATAATTCCGGCGGAATTTTAGAAACTGCTAAAGAACTGCTTAAAAAATTTATTCCTTAAAACAAAATTCATACTTGCAGAATTTGCAAACCATGATATATTGTCTAGCAACAAGATTTTTTAATTTAAATTTCCATGGCAAGAATTGAAGCGGATATAGAAACTTTTGTAAAAATAAAAGTTATTGGCGTAGGCGGCGGCGGCAATAATTCTATTGCCAGAATGATCGCTTCTAAAATTAGAGGCGTGGAGTTTATCGCGGTTAATGCCGATGCCCAGGATTTGAATAAATGTTCAGCTCCGGTGAAAGTTTTAATTGGAAAGAATTTAACTAAGGGATTGGGCGCGGGAATGAATCCGGATATCGGTCGTCAGTCAGCGGAAGAAAATCGCGATGAGATTCACGAAATAGTTAAAGGATCGGATATGGTGTTTGTTACCTGCGGTTTGGGCGGAGGAGTGGGCACTGGCGCTTCGCCAATTATTGCCGAAGCGGCTAAGGAAGCCGGAGCTTTAACCGTGGGCGTGGTTACCAAGCCCTTTGCTTTTGAAGGTTCGCAGAGAATGCGTATAGCCGAAGCCGGACACAAAGCCCTGAAAGAAAAGGTGGATACTTTAATTACCATTCCCAATGATCGCATTTTTCAGGTTATAGACAAAAAAGTGACTATGTTGCACGCTTTTGCCATTGTGGATGATATTTTGCGCCAGGGGGTTCAGGGAATTTCTGAACTCATAACCGTGCCGGGATTGGTTAATGTTGATTTTGCCGATGTTAAAGCCATCATGCAGAACGCTGGTTCTGCCCTAATGGGTATAGGTAAAGCCACGGGAGAGAATCGCGCTTCGGAAGCGGCTAAGGCGGCTATTAACAGCCCCTTGCTGGAACTTTCCATAGATGGCGCCAAGGGAGTTTTATTTAATGTTACCGGAGGTCCGGATATGTCTATGATGGAAATCAACGAAGCCGCGGCTATTGTCACTGAAACTATTGATCCGGATGCCAAAGTTATTTTTGGCGCGGTGGTGGATAACAATTTTCAAAAAGGAGAAATTAAAATAACCGTGGTGGCTACTGGCTTTGAAGACGGCAGTAAAGTTTTGCGTCCGGAAAGAAAAGGAGTTAAGGAAATGGTATTGCCAATTTTAGATAACACCAGGGAAGGCAAAAAAGAAAATAAGAAAGAAATAAACCGAAAAGGCGAGGAAGCGTTGGGGGACGAGGATATTTTGGATATTCCGGCCTTCATTCGCAGAAAAATGAGATGAAGAGAAGCTGGCTGATGTACATCATCGGAGGCGTAAGTTTGTTTTTATTCGCTTTTTCTTATTTGAGTCTGCGAGTGCTCTCTCAAATTTCCCTGCCGGATGCGAATATCAAATTAACTTTTAAAGAAGGCGTAACTGCCAAAGAAATAATAATAATCCTAAAAGAAAAAGGATTTAATATTGACGAAAATAAATTTTTATCTCAAGAGGGCTATTTATTTCCCGACACTTATAAATTCCATCCGGCGGCTGGATCGGATCAAATTTTGAAGCAAATGCTGGATAATTTTTTTGCCCAAGCCGGAAATGTGGATTATCAAGATTTGATTATGGCTTCAATAATTCAAAAAGAAGAATCCAGCGCCGAAGAAATGCCTAAAATCGCTGGAGTTTTTTACAATCGCTTAGCAAAAAATATACGACTGCAAGCTGATTCCACGGTTAATTATGTTACGGGAAAATCCATGCCGCAAGCTCTGATTACTGATACTAAAATTGCCGACCCTTATAACACTTATCAGATCTATGGTTTGCCGCCGGCGCCGATTTCCAACCCGGGTTTAGATGCCATTGGGGCGGCGCAGAATCCAAAAAACCATAATTATCTTTACTTTCTCCATGCTCAATCCGGAAAAGCTATTTACGCTCAAACTTTTTCCGAGCACAAGCAAAACAAGGAAAAACACCTTTAAGTTTTCTTTACAAAGCTTTTTGACTTAGCTATACTTTGGTTTATGATAACTCGAGAAAAAAAGGACTCGGTAATCAAAGATATCAAAGCCCGGTTAAAAGGGGCTAAGCTGGTTATTCTGGCTGATTTCACCGGTCTCAAAAACAGTCAGCTGGACGAATTGCGCCGTGATTTTAGAGAATCTAATATCGAGTATAAAGTAGCTAAAAAAACCTTGCTGAAATTGTCCGGCATTGAGACCCAATATCCTGGATCCATTGGTTTGGCAATTTCTCGCGACGATGAAATCACTCCCAGCAAAATCATTTATAATTCCAAAATGAAAATGATCGCTGGAATTTTAGACGGCAATCCGATTGATTTGACTCTTTTAGAAACTTTTGCTAAACTAGCGACTAAAGACGAGCTGTTACCAAAATTTGCCTATATTCTAAAAGGCAATATTAATAAATTGATTTTAATACTTAAGCAACATGGCGAAAAAGGAGAAAAGTAAATTTGCTGATTTAATAGAAAAGATAGAACAATTGAACGTTTTGGAGCTTAATGATTTAGTTAAGGCCCTAGAAGAGAAGTTTGGTAAAGTGGCGACTTTGGTAGCGCCAGAAACCAATGCTTCCGGAGTTAAGCTGGCGGAAAAATCCGAATACAGCGTGGAATTAACCAGCTCCGGATCTTCGGCCATTCAGGTCATCAAGGTGGTGAAAGAGGCGACTGGTCTGGGATTGATTGAAGCTAAAAAAATGGTGGATTCAGTCCCGGTGGTGATTAAAGAGAAGGTTAAAAAAGAAGAAGCCGAAGAACTAAAGAAAAAAATTGAATCTGCCGGCGGATCAGTTAACCTCAAGTGATCCCTTTAAAATTTCTTTATTATTTAAAAGATAAATTTTTTGGTCATCCGGAGAAACCCCAATTCCGGATAAATCCGTGAATTGAGGGGATAAATATTGAGCGGCCAAGGTGCCGTCTTTATTTATTTTAACTACGCGATTTTTTTCTAGGATGTAAATAAAGCGATTATTTTCCGAGGCGAATATTTTTTTGGCTTCAGCTAAAATCGGCTCCAGGGAAAAACTTTGCGCTTCTCCTTTCCAGAATTTTTTGATGGTGTCGGGATATAAAACATAAACCGAGCCATCAATGGCTAAGTCTTGAGCTGAAGTTAGGTCCAGTTCTTCTTTCAGCCAAGGAGAATCGTTGCGGAGTATCTGCTGGCTTGGCGGATCTAATTGATAAGTGAAGGTTAAAAATTTATCCGTGAAATCATAATCCAAGGTTGGCATCGGTTCTGGGCTTAAGAAGTTTGCTTCATAAGTTTTTTGGTCAGCAGAAAGAACTAAAATTTTGTCTTTTTCTAGACTCAAATCTTGGGGCAGAAAATCCAAAAGCAAAACCTCCAGATTATTCAGATTTTTAACTAAATTAACTTGATTTAATTTTTGAGTAATATCCTGCTTCACTTCTTTATTTTTCAAGTCTCGAGCTAGTGCTTCAGCTTCTTCCAGAATGCCGCGAGCTTTTTCCCGATCGTTAAAAAGCAAAACCGCTTCGGCTTGATTAACTTTTTCCAGAACGCTGGCTAAAAGATTCTGTTTTATTCGATCTTGGGAAGCTTGCTTTATCCAAGAAACCGTTAGGCTTATAACTAAAATCAAAACTAGGCCGCCGTAAGCAATGGCCACTGGTTTTTTGTAAGCAGGCTTTTCTTTTTTAAAAGCAGGCAGAACTTGGTTCATGGCAATATTTTTAATTTTTTTTTGATTTCGGTTGATTTTTATTTTGCCGAATTTTTTACCCCGGCTTTCCGACCGAAAGGTTCCTTCCGGACTGTGCGCCTGGGCGATAAATTTTATACTGGTAGGAAAATCGTGCAGTATGGCATTAGCCCTTAATAGAGAATTTTTAAACGCCCGCATCGGACCCAGATTCTCGTTGGCATAAAACTCCCGCTTGATCGCGGAAGCAATCAAATTAATAAGGTAAGAAGTTTTGTTTGAGGAATCTTTGGTGCTCACAATTATATCGCCCAATTTTTGCTCGGATTCGGATTTGGCGCGATATTCCAACTTGATTTTCATCTCTTTACTATTATAACTCACAATGATATTTTATCAACATGGATACCATTTTAGACGAGTTGTTTAGTTCCAATACCAGATCTAAAATTTTAAAACTTTTTTTTAGGAATTCAGAAAAAAATTTTTCTATTAAGGAAGTCGCGGATCGGATTCGGGCGGATTATTATGCCGTGCGCCGGGAAATTTTTAAACTGGAAAGTATAAAAATTCTGGAAGTCAAAGCCGACCGAACGCAAAAACTTTATTTTTTAAATTCCAGCTTTGCTTTCTTGGGAGAATTGAGATCTTTAGTTTTGCATTCTTCGCCCATTTCTCAAGACAAGCTTCACGAAAAACTGAAAAATTTAGGCAAATTTAAGCTAATTATTTTATCCGGAATTTTTATTGGTTCGGACAAATCGCGCCTGGATTTGTTTTTAGTGGGGAATAATGTCAAAGAAAAAACTTTAGGCAAATTTTTGTTGGAAATAGAAGCTGAAGTGGGGAAGGAAATTGATTATGTGTTATTCAGCGAAGAAGAATTTAGATACCGCAAAAATATGTTTGATAAATTAGTGCTGGAAGCATTGGAGGGCCCTAAAAAAGTTTTGGTGGATAAATTGGGCGTAATTTAAGTCTTTACTACTGGGAAGGTGGTTTTTGATATAACTAAATAGTTTATCCACAGAACCTGGTTTGACAGGGTTTTTTTATTTTTATATCATGATAGCCAGGTTTTGGTGGGGAAATGTGGATAAAAATGGGGATAACTTGACAAATCTGTGGATAACTCTCCAAACATAAATGCTATTAGGACAATATCAACACAATTTAGACGAAAAAAACCGTCTGGCGATCCCCGCTAAACTTCGCCGGGAGCTTAATGGTTCTTTGATAATTACTCGGGGCTTGGATAAATGCTTATTCGTTTTAACCGTAAACGAATGGAGTAAATTAATAGACAAAATTTCTAATCTCCCTTTAGGCAAAAAACCGGCTCGAGCGTTGGCTCGGGTTATGTTGGCCGGAGCCAGCGAAATAATTTTAGATAAAACCGGGCGGGCGATGATTCCGGAGTTTTTAAAAAATTACGCCGGAATAGCTAAAAGCGCGGTGATAGTGGGAGTCAATAACCGATTGGAAATTTGGAGCCAGGAGAGGTGGAACGAATATGATAAATTAGCAGAGGAGAAATTGAGCGAAATGGCAGAAAGTTTGGAAATTTAATGCACCTACCAGTTCTTAAAAAAGAAATAATGAAATTTTTTAATCCCGGAGAAGGAGAAATTATAGTTGACTGCACCGCCGGATTCCTGGGTCATACTCGAGCTTTAGAAAAAGCTGGCGCCAAAGTGATTGCCCTGGACCGGTGCCCCCAGTTTAAGAGGGTTAAAAAAGCAAATTTCCGGGATTTGGGGAGTCTGATTAAAAAACCGGTTTTCGGAGTCTTATTTGATCTGGGGCTTTGTTCCTGGCAGATTGACGAATCGGGAAAAGGGTTTTCTTATTTAAAAGACGAACCTCTAGATATGCGGTTGGGAGAGAGCGATAGAACGGCTCATGAGGTGGTAAATAATTATCCGGAAAAAGATTTGACGGAGATTTTTAAAGAATACGGAGAAGAGCCCAAGGCGCATCTGATTGCCAGAGAAATTGTTAAGCATCGTCCCTTGAGAAGCACTAAAGAACTGGCTGATCTAATTTGGGGGATTAAATCTAAAGCTCGAATATTTCAAGCCGTCAGAATAGAAGTCAACGACGAGTTAAGGGCTTTGGACCAGGGCTTGGAAGCGGCCATGAAATTGGCAAAAAAAATCGCGGTTATAAGCTACCACTCTCTGGAAGACCGGATCGTTAAAAACAAGTTTAAAAACAAAATATTAATCCGTCCGCAACCGGAAGAAGTGAAAAAAAACTCCCGATCGCGGAGCGCGAAATTAAGAATTTATATAAATGACCAAATTCAATAAAATTTTTTTTATCCTGACGGTGGGGTTGATTTTAGGATCGCTTTTTTTTCAAGTTTCGGATTCCAGTTTGGTTTATCAGCTTAAAGCTCAAGAAAAAGAATTGCAAGTAGTACGGCAAGCTAATCAAGGATTGCAAATCCAACTCTCGGCATTATCCGGGGTGGAGCGAATCAGTTCTTTGGCTCAAAAGCAGGGAATGACCAAGGCGGAAAAAATAACTTTTCTCAAAACTAATTTGCGCTTAGCTTACAGATGAGATGGCAAACCCCCGACTTTATATTTTACAAGGATTGTTTTTCTTTTTATTTTTAACGGTTTCCTGGCGGCTTTTCTATTTGCAAGTTGAACAACACCAGATTTTTTCAGCTCAAGCCCAAGAACAAAAACGTTCGGAAGGAGCCGGGACTCCTTTGCGGGGTGAAATATTAACTGGGGATAATTTTCCTTTGGCGCTTAGCAAAAATACCGCGAGCATTTACGCTTCTCCTCGAAGAATCAAAGATCCGCAAAACACTGCTGAAATTTTGGCTGATCTTTTGAATTTAGATTATGATTTAATTTTTTCGAGATTAAATAAAGCTGATGATCCTTATGAGCCAATTTTGAATAAGGCCAGCGACGAAGAGGCGAGGGCGGTTGCGATTAAGGAAATTGAAGGTATAAAGATTTCTTATGCCGGCAAGAGATATTACCCCAATGCCGGCATGGCCTCTCATCTTTTGGGTTACGTTGATCAGGGGGGCAAAGGCAGATACGGGATTGAGGGTTTTTATGAAGAAGAATTGCAAAAGGGGAAAGCTTTAACTTTAACTATTGATTATTTACTGCAACATAAAGCCGAAGAGGAGCTGGCGGCCTTGACTCTAAAATACCGCGCTCAATCCGGGAGCATCATTATTTTAGATCCGCAAACCGGAGAGATTAAAGCCCTGGCTTCCTGGCCTAATTTTGATCCTAATAATTACCAGGAAGAAAAGGATATCAGCGTATTTTTAAACCCAATTATAAATTCTCAATTTGAACCCGGATCCATAGTTAAGGTCTTAACTATTGCCGCCGGTCTGGACTCGGGAGCGATTAAACTAGAAGATTCCTATTACGATCAAGGAGTGCGCGAAATTTCCGGCTACGAGGTGCATAATTTTGATAAAAAATCCTATGGCCATCAAACCATTTCCCAAATTATAGAAAAGTCTTTGAATCTGGGAGCCATATTTATTTCCGAACAAATGCCCAAAAAAGAGTTTAAAGATTATCTGAAGGATTTCGGCTTAGGGCAAAAAACCGGCATAAAATTATACGGGGAATTGCCGGGAAATTTGGATAGTTTGAGTCTGGAAGTGGATATTAATTACGCTACTGCTGCTTTCGGCCAGGGAATTTCCGCGACTCCTTTGCAAATGGCCATGGCGATTTCAACTTTGGCTAATGACGGTTATTTATTGGCTCCGAGGATTTTTTCTAACGAAGAAAAAGCGGTAAAGCGGCAGGTGGTTTCCAGCTTCACCGCCCGCGCTCTTACCCAAATGATGTCTAGGGCTTTTAAGTCTTATCCTGGAGCTGAAGTTTTGTCTCAATATAATATAGCGGCTAAAACCGGAACCGCGCAGGTGGCAAATCAGGGCGGATACAGCGAAGATCAGTGGATTCACAGTTTGGTTGGTTTCGCTCCGGTGGAAGATCCTAGATTCTTGATTTTTTTAAAATTAGATCAGCCCCGGGAAGTTAAGTACGCCGCCACTTCTTTAACTCCCAGCTTTATTGATTTGTCGGGGTTTTTATTGCAATATTACAAAGTTGCGCCAAGGCCAGAATAAATGCCGCTATCGTCTAGTGGTTTAGGACATCGCCCTCTCACGGCGGAAACCCGGGTTCGAATCCCGGCAGCGGTACTGCTTCAACGATGGTTTTTTGTGGTCCTTAAAACGCAGGAATCCATTAGGCACCAGGCCCATATCAAGGATGGAGGGTTCCCTTAATATTCTCGCTAAGCGAGAGCAGAATTCCTGCGTTTTAAGGACCACCCTTCGTTCTTATTTGCTTAACTCTAAATATGCGCCGAGAGAAAAAAATTGTCAATCGTGTTATACTTTTTAAATGCTGGATATAATTTTGTTTATTTTAGTGCTGATCGGCCTATTTTTATTGTTTTGGCTGGTGAATAAAAAGTTTGCTTCTTTAAATCATCCCAGCTCGGAATTAAACCAATTTTCGCAGAATATCAGCGCCAGCTTAAATCAGGTAGCGAGGGAAATTGGCGTTATGCAGGAAATCGGCCGGGACATGAAGCGTTTGCAAGATTTTTTTAAAACCCCTAAATTACGGGGCAATATCGGCGAACAGATTTTAAAAGATTTACTGGAACAGGCTTTACCCGGGAATTTGCTGAAGTTTCAGCACCGATTCCGGTCTGGATCAATAGTGGACGCTCTGATTAAAACTAATCAGGGATTGATTCCCATTGATTCCAAATTCCCTCTGGAAAATTTTTCCGGTCGGGATATAAGAAAGCACATTAAAGATATTTCCGATAAATATATTCTGCCCCAAGAAGGGACCGTGGATTTTGCCGTGATGTATATTCCTTCGGAAAATATTTATTACCAATTATTAACTAATAATTCCGAACTTTTGGAATTTGGTTATAATAATAAAGTTTATATTGTTTCCCCCAATAATTTTTACTATTTTTTGAAAGTGATAATGCTGGGGTTGGAAGGGGCTAAAATAGAAGAAACCTCGCGCCAGGTGCTTATGGGTTTTAGAGCCGTAGAGCAGGAGGCGAAAAAATTAGATCAGGAATTGTCAGTTCTCAATCGGCATTTGAGTAATGCCAAGTCTTCGGGAGAGCGGACCGACACGCAACTGGGAAAACTAAAGAAAGAAATAAAAGATGTGGCAGCGATTAAAATCAGCGCCAATAAAATTTCTGGCGATATTCAACTTATTGATTAACCTAAGCGTTTTTTTGTTCATTGCTTTAACTTCGCCGGACAATTCTCTGCCCGCGATTTTGCATTACCGGGCCGGTTTGGGGCCGGATTGGCTGGGAGCTTGGAGCGCTTTGTATTCTTTGGGTTTAGCCGGTTTTTTGATTTTTATAATCAACAGCGTTTTAGCCGGTATTTTTAGAAATAAAACTTTTTCTTTTTTGCTTTTAGGAACCGCTTTTATGGCGCAGATTTTTTTGACAATTAGCGCGATCATGCTAGTATTAATAAACTAATTATGATTGCCGTGATCAAAACCGGAGGCAAGCAATATCTGGTAGCTCCGGGCGATAAAATTAAGGTGGAAAAACTTTCTGGCGAAATCGGAAACCGGGTGACTTTTGATAACATTTTGCTTTTAGGCGAAACCATCGGCCGGCCTAAAGTTAAAGGCGCCAAGGTGGAAGCCAGAATTTTAGGCCAAAAGCGGGCGAAAAAAGTATCCATCTTTAAATACAAGCCGAAAAAGCGATACCATAAAAAACAAGGGCACCGTCAATTTTATACCGAGTTGGAGATTTTGAGCGTGGGGAAAGATGAAAAGGCGTAAATTTGTTAAGCTTTATAAAGAGCACCGAATACCTATATATAGGTATATTTATTTTAGAGTCAATTCCAAGGAAGAGGCGGAAGATTTAGCTTCCGAAGTGTTTTTGCGAGTGTTTAATTATTTTAAAAAAAATCAGCCGCAAAATGCCCGAGCCTTTTTTTATAAAGTGGCGCGCGATTTGCTGGTGGATTTTTACCGGAAGAATCAGCGGTCCTTGCCGGAATTTGAACTTAAAGCCGAGGACAAACATTTTTTGGATTTATACCAGGCCCTGTCCGGTCTAAACGCCGATCATCGGGAGGTTGTGGTGTTGAGATATTTTGAGGGATTTTCCATTCCGGAGATCGCGCAGATCACCGGGAAAAAAGAAAAAAATGTAGAGATGATGCTTTATCGGTCCAAAAATAAATTAAAGGACAGATTGTAGAGTTTAAGGGTTTTATTTCGGCTTATATTATAATGAACTGGGAAGAATTGCTTAAACAATATAATAGTATAAAGCCAGATGCGAACTGGCTCAAACAAAGCGAAAGAGAACTTAAATCGCAACTACCGGGTATTAATTATCCAGCTTATTTAAGCGGTATAACCACTTTTATTTTTTTGGTTTTCGGCTGGATGGTTTGGGAAGGTTCAGAGCCATCTTTCATGGCGGTTAAGACAGCGAAACTAGAATCCGAAACTGCCGCGCTAGTTAAACAAGTCAAGGAAATTAAAGCTAACGCGCAAAAAATAGAAAAGAATATCCAAGAAGTTTTGGCGGTTAAGTCCGTTGCTTCTGACAATCAGGAATTGGATCCTAGAATTAAGTTAGAAGAAGATTTGCAAAAAGTTAAAGCGGCGCGAGAGGTTCTGGAAGAAATTGAGCAAGATATAGCCAACGGTGATTTTCTGATCGCCCGCAATAAACTTGACTTTTTGCTTAAAAATGGTAATATGGAAGGGTTCCCCGAAATGGGTTTAAAGGTCGAGGACTTAAAAGAAAATGAAACAATTAATTAGTTTGTTAAACATTGAAAATGAGTAAAATTCAGAAAAGCATTGCGATTCTAACTTCTTTAGCCACTGCTTTGGCGTTTTCCGGCGCTATCTATTTGGCGCCAGCCGCTCAAGCCGCTACTACAGCCGATGAATTGCAACAGCAAATTGATCAGTTGATGGTAACCATCAATTCGCTCAATCAACAAATCGCAGCTTTGCAGGGTGAGTCAACTACTGCCATCTCCGGCATACCGGCCGGTTTCACGTTTACGGAATTTATGAAACGTGGATCTAAAGGAGACCAGGTTAAGTACTTGCAAACTTTGCTTAATGCGAAAGGATACAACGTTGGCACTGCCGATGGAATTTTTGGTTCCAAGACCGATGCCGGCGCTAAATCCTATCAGGCCGCTAAAGGCCTAACTGCCGATGGATTAGTCGGCAAAAATACCCGAGCTCAACTAAATACCGATTTAGCTAGCTCAACCGGTGGTGACACTGGCGGCGACACTGGTGACGACACCACCGTTCCTCCAGTACCAGTTGCTGGTGATCAATTACAAATTAGCTTAGCTTCCGATACTCCAGCTTCCACTTCGGTGGCCACTGGCGGAAATGCTAATTTTTCCAAATTGACCTTGAGCGCTGGATCTAAAGACGTGAGTATCTCTAAGATTTATGTCACCCAGGGTGGCCAATCTGCCACTACGGACGCAGAAAACATTAAAGTCGTGGATCAGAACGGAGTTAACCTAGGAACCACTGGTTCTTTGGATGTTAACCGCAGATCTTTGATCTCTTTCTCTCCCGCTTTGGTAGTTTCTGCTAATTCCAGCAAAACGGTTTATATTCGGGCCGGAATTGATTCTTCAGCTACTGCCGGCAGAACCGTTAATTTCGGCATTGCGTCAGCTAGTGACGTGACTGCTACCAGTTCGGTTACTTTGGTTTCTGGAACTGGAAAGGATATGAGCATTTTGTCTCTATCTATTGCCACGGTCACGGTTGACAAAGACGGAGCAACTTCTGACACCGCTCCGGATGTTGGTGATAAAGATGTTATCGCCAACCGTTTTAAGGCTTCCAATAACTCGGTTGAACCAGTTACTATTCAAACTATTGAAGCCTTGCGAGTAGGAACCGCTTCTATAACTGATGTTTCCAACATTGAGTTATACAGCGTTACTGAAAGCAAAACTCTGTCCGAAGCTTCCTCTTGGGATGCTACTGACAAAGTGGCCTTTACCGGCCTAAATATCAAACTGGCCAAGGGCGATACTTATCGCTTCCAAATCCGGGTAGATATTACTGACGGCACGGGCAAGACTATTAATGCCGACATTATTGACGGCACTGATGTCTTAGTCACAGTTAAGGGCGACACTTACGGTTATTACATCACCCCAACTGACGGCGCAACCTGGACCGGCACTGCAACTGGTAGAGGTTCTTCTAACCAGACCATTGCTTCGGGTTCAGTGACGGTTACCAAGAGCAATGACATTGCGACTGGCAATATTGCTCAAGCTGATGATCAAAAATTAGCCATCTTTAATTTAGAAGTTAAGGGCGAGCCGATTCGCATCACCAGTTTTCGAGTCGGTTTTGTTGGCGGAACCAGCAATGCCGCGGTTGATACGGACACCGAGATTTCAAATGTTCGCATTTATGATGCGACTAACAACGAAACTCATGGTCCATATTCGGTAAGCACCACTAATGTTGCCGGTTCTTCTACTACTTATGGATCATCGGTCACTACTACTGATTTGATTATTTTACCCGTCGGTTCTCACAAATTCACAGTTTCCGTCAAGATTGCCAGCGCTACTTCCAACAGCGATACGGTTTATGTTGGCATCCCAGACGTTGACGGCTCCTTTACTATTAAGGGCGACACTTCTGGAGACAGCATAACTGCCGGCGCCGCGGATACTGATGTTAATGGCAATACCCAAACGGTTAGAGCTGGAACCTTGTCTGCTACTACCTTAACCTCTCCTGCCGCTCGCAGCATTGCTGCCGGAGCCCAGGATGTTATGTTATTGGAAGCATCTCTTGACGCTGCTAACTCCGGAGAAGACGTTGAGGTTTCTACCATCGTCTTTGAAGATACTGAATCCTCTTCGGGAGATCACACTGATTGGCAAAATCTGGAAGTATGGGCAGATTTGGATTCTTCTAACAGCACCCGAGGCGATGTCTATGAAGCCAAGGTTTCTAACAGCACGCAACCAAGCGCCAGCACTGGCGCCAACGCTGACGAAACGGTTTCTGTCACCATTACTCCAACGGTAACGGTTACTAAGAACGCCTTCGTTAAGGTCGCTTTATTCGGCGACTTAAAGAGCGTGGCTACGGCTACCGAAGCGCATACTTGGAGCATTGACACTGATTCCGGAGACGTTACTGCAACCGGCAAGAGCACTGGCTCTTCGGTTACCTTAACTCCATCCGGAGCTGGACAGGCAATTACCGTAGCGGCTAATGGAACCTTAACGGTTTCCGTGGTGACTGACGACCCGGTGGCCTCGATTTTGATCGGCGGCACCAAGGTCGTTGGTGGCGTTACTCTGGGCAAGTTCAAACTAGCCGAAACCGGCAAAGTTGAAGCGCTTGACCTGGATTCCATTAAGATTACCGACGACGGAGCTGGCGACGCGGTGCAGACCTATTACTTCTATATTGGTGAGGTATTGGTCGGCACTCAAGTCGGAGCCGCTACTGCGGAAATCTTTTTGAACGACGGCATAGTTACCATTCCAGCTGACAAGAGTGTTATCTTAACGGTTAAAGGCGATCTAAAGAACGTTGACGGCACCACCATTCAAAACGGCGATGCGGTTGAAGTTACGATTGCCGCCGCTGGAGATGTTGACACCACTGGCTTGCAATCCGGACAGGCAGTTGATTCTACTGAAACTTCAGTAGACGCAGCTACTCATAAATTGTATGAGACCTCTCCTACCATTGCTTTTGCCAGCGGCTGGACTTCCAGCGATACGGCTAAGACCTTGAATGCTTTGGCTAATCAAGAAGTGGCTAGAATTAACGTCACCGCCAATAGCGCGGAGCGCGTTTCTTTCGGCCTTAATGCTTCTACTAGCATTGTGATTCAGGCTGCTGCTACTATCACGGATTCTGATGCCGATGAAGCTGATTGGGTATTGGAGGACCAAAACGGAAATAGCTTGGCTACCGCTTCTAATAATGTTGCGGCTGGAGCCAGCACCGTGGAGTTAACCTTCAATTTCACTACTGCGCTGCATATTGAGGCAGGTCAGACTAAGACTTTAATCTTAAAAGCTGACTTGGGCGATTTTGAAGCCGATGGTGATTCCATTCAGATCTGGCTGGATAACACCGCCGGAGACGTGGCTTGGGCCATTGACAATGGTTCCTCTGCCTATAACGAAGGCGACAAGATTTTCCGAGGCGATCCTCGAGGCGTGGCTTTCGTTAACCCATCCTAAGTCTTCTAGACTTAGCGATAGCAAAAAGACCCCTGACGGGGTCTTTTTGTTTGACAATATGTCAAGTTCGTGATATTTAAAAATCATTCTTAGGAAGGGAGGGAGAACTTTGAAAATTAATCGGTTTTTGCTTATTGCGATGCGGTGTTTTTTCTTCGCCGTCTTGTCGATTTGCCTCGCTGCCGATGCTGAACTGAATATGAAAGGCGAGGGCTTATATATTCAGAGTCCTTTGGCCTTTCAGGAAGTCAGCATTGGCATTGGCGGACTTTGGGAGACGAAATATTTGTCCGGATCGGTTTCCGGCGGGTATTCGGATTTCGTCAACGGCGCTTATGAAAGCGCCGCAACCATCCGGGGTTCTCTTCGTTTCGGGGATCGGCGATCATTTTTAAGACTCGGCGGATTTATTTATCCGAACCGAGGCTTGGGAAATGATCACCGGTTGGAATTATCCAGCTCCTCTTTAATAGACGCTCCGGTATTTATTTCCGGATTCGCGTCTTATCGGAGCACCCGATTTAATACCCATGATTGGTTGGCTAGCGATCTCAAAATCAGCGCTGGCCCGGGATTTAAAATCAGCGATTCTTATCTTTCTTTAGGGGTTTCTTATTATCTCGCCGGAGCGAGGCAGGAAACCCAGGGGGATAAGATCGTTGATAGGGTTTTTAAAAGTGATGGTTTAGGAATCTATCTGGGAATAGATTTTGATCCCAGCTGGCTTTCGCCATCGTTTTATAAATCTTATCTTCGCTTAGTTTTTTCTTACGATTTAGTGGAAAGTGAAGATATTTATAGAGAAAAAACCAGTGAAAATCTGTTTTCTATGTCAGTGTCAATAGGAGAAAGCAATCAGACTCTGGCATACAGAAGAACTCTAGCTTATATAGCTAGATACGTGAAAGGAAAATCAGAATGAAAGCCGTATGTTGTTTTTTGATGTTATTGGTGATTTTATTTGGTTGCGGCGATCCGTTCGGCGATTTGGGGCCCGAGCCTCAAGAAGAAGCTGAATTGACTTTTTTGGCGCCGGCAACGCCAAGTAATCCTTGGACTATAAATTATGGTCCGATCGGCGGAGCATTGTCTTCAATAACCATGACCGGCGCCTCAGTCAGTATAACGGTTTCTTACGATACCCCCTTTCGTATTCAGGCCGTAGAGGCTGGGGTAATCAATACCGAGAACCTAGTTTCTTTGGTGAGCGACGGGAATCTGTTGGTCGCGAATCAGGTAATTCCCGTTCAGCTGATTGAAGATACTGACAATGGGAACAGAGGATTTTATGTTTTTGAAGTTCAGAAACATACAAACCAAATTGTCTCCGGGTATCATGATGTCCCGGGATATGCCGATGAAAACGTTGTGAATCCCGGCGGGCAGATTACTTGGAAACCCACTCCGCCGCAAACTCGAACCTTTTCGGTCGCCGGGAAACTGGATCCTAATGCCACTTCCCAAGCGCAGAGAAGCTGGCAAAGTCTGGGGCTAGATATTTCCAAAACCATTGTTTTAAACACGGCCCAGATGCGTTTAGCCGGAGGCGGAAGCATAGTTAATTTACCCAACAGTATTACCGTGAGCCAAGATCAAACATTGAACTACGAGTTCAGGTTTCCGGTGACTGACGGAACTATAGAGGGCGATACGGTTTACAATGTAATATTAATTGTAAACGGGGTGAATTTTGTGCCAGTATATTTTATTCAGGACCAGCAGAGGCGCTGGTTCGGGGTGCAATTTAGTTATGAAAACGGATATGTTCAGTATCAGGCGCCGGGTTCTCGGGATATCCGAAACCCCTATAATTTCGGGGCGGATGATTCGCAGGTAGCTGAAGCTGATCCCAACCGGGTTCTTGAACCCGCTGATTTTGTGGCGGTTCAGGGTTATATTGTCGTTGAAGGTTTACAGGCCCATCCCGGGACACTAGCCGTGAAGTTGCCAGCTAAAACCATGGTGCAAGCCATTGCTACCGTGGACTGGTTGACAACATATACCACCAGGACCCTAGCGTTTTGGGCCCTTCTTCAGCATAGTGATCTGATAAACAATGTTAAAGTTATTGCTGAAGACAATACCGGAAATCCACTGGCTCAAAAGCTGGTGGATCAGAATAACGAAAAGCAGTATTCAATTTCTTTCGCGGTTCCGGCAGACGGAATTGTGAAAGTCAAATTAGTTCGGAGCTCCAGCGTGGACGCCGACGCGTTCATCTGGGGCTTCACTTTACAGTAGTTAGCGGGGCCCGGATTGCGAATTGCAATTCGGGCCTCTTTATTTTATTATTTATTTATGAGCATCTGGGTTTTAATTTTATTCGCCATTACTGGTTATCTGGGCCGTTATATTCCTTCGGATTTAGTGGAGCTGGCTCCGGGAAAAATGGTGAGGGAGAAAGTTAAAGAGCCGGTTTTGGTTTTAATGGAAAAATGCGATCTATACGTTATTTCTGCTTATCGTTCTTATGATTATCAAAAAAAATTATATGCTAAATCAACCTCCGGCAAAGTGGCTAGGCCGGGTTATTCCGAGCACCAATTGGGAATTGCCATTGATTTCGGCGATGGGCAATGCGACCTAGAAGAATGTTTTTATAATCAATGTTTAATTGATAACGCTGAAAAATATGGTTTTAAATTAAGTTATGATAAAAATAATAAAAAATACGGCTATGAACCATGGCACTATAAATATATTAAATGACAAATTTCAAATTCCAAATAACAAATAAAATTCTTAGTCCAATTTTAATCCTTTTGACCCTTTATTTTTTATATATCGGCAATATTAAGCCCTGGCTGGCTAGTCAGGCGTTTATTAAAAGAGAAGCGGCTAAAGCTTTGAACTATAATACTTTTATAAATCACGAAGCCAGAAAATATTTGGCGCAAACCGCAATTAACAGCAATAATTCCGACCTGGTTCTTTTCTCCCTAAAAGAAATGGAAAAAAATATTAAAGAGCGGCCTCGGGATGTTAAAAGCTATATTTTATTAAGCTATTTATACTATCGGGTTAACAGTGAAAAAATAAATGCAATTATAAACACGGCGCAGGAACTCGCGCCGAATCGAGAAGATGTTAAAAAACTTGATCAAATGCGGCGCCTTCCTTAGTTTGCTGACGCCTTTAATTGTTGCTAAAACCACTTTTTATCCTTTTATATTTTCCAAAACGATTTATTTCCAGATTCTCGTTGAAATATTATTTATTCTTTGGCTGTTTTCTAAACCCAAATTAAAATGGACCAAAATAAATATTTCTTTGCTGATTTATTTTGGCGTTTTATTTTTAGCCACGATTTTTTCTCTGGATTTTTTAAATAGTTTCTGGTCCTCACAGGAAAGAATGACCGGATTTTTTAATCTTATTCATTTGGGCATTTTCTTTTTAATAATTTCTTCAACTTTTGGCAAAAAAGATTTTCTTTGGCTTTTTAGATTCAGCTTATTGGTGTCGATTGCTGTTTCCATCTGGTCTTTGCTAGACTGGCAAGCTCGTTTACAAGGACCCTTGGGTAATCCCGGATTCTTGGCTCAATATTTGCTGTTTAATTTATTTTTTGCGATTTATTGGTTTTTAGATACCCCAAAAATTTATTGGCGTTTGATTTATTTTTTAATATTTTTATTAGATTTCGCAGTTTTTTATTTAACTTATACCCGGGGCGCTTTATTAGGATTTTTTATCGGGTTTTTAAGTTTAATTTTGGCCCGATTTTGGAAAAAAAATCGGAAAAAGGCAGGGTTATTATTGACGCTCATGATTTTAGTCGGTTTTGGGGCGATTTTGGGCTTCCAGAAAGCAAGGTTTTTGGCGGGCAGCGAGGCCCGGATAATTTCTTGGGGAATATCCCGGAACGCTTTTAAAGAACGGCCGATTTTGGGCTGGGGTCCGGAAAATTATATTCTGGGGTTTGCCAAACATTACAATCCGGAATTTTCCGAAGACAAATGGTTTGACAAAGCGCATAATATAGTTTTTGAGCAATTAGTCGGCGGCGGAATTTTGCTTTTATTTGCTTATCTGGCAATTTATGTTTCAGCTTTCTCGCCGATATTATTGGCTTATTTTATAACTAATTTATTTTGGCTGGAAGTCACTTCCAGCTTGATTTTATTTTATATCGTATTAGCCTGGCAGGATAAAAATAACTATGGCTAAAAAAATTTTAGTCACTGGCGGAGCGGGGTTTATCGGGTCTAATACCGTTAAACTGCTTTGCGACTTGAATTATAAAGTGACAGTTTTGGACGACCTTTCCTGGGGCTATAAATTTTTAATAGATAAGCGGGCAGAATTTATTAATGCGTCTCTGGGTAATTATCCAGCAGTTCTAGAAGCCTTAAAAGGAGTGGATGCAGTTATTCATTTTGCCGCTTCCAGCATTATTAAATATTCCTTAACTGATCCGGTTGGCTATGTTAATAATAATATAAATAATGGGATAAATTTATTAGAAGCAATGAAAGCCAGAAAAGTTAAAAAAATTATTTTTTCTTCTTCGGCTTCGGTTTACGGCGAGCCGACCAGGATTCCGATTAAAGAAGACGATCCCAAAGAGCCAATGCAAATGTACGGAGCCAGTAAATTGGCTTTGGAAAATATTTTATCCGCTTATTATCACAGTTTTGGCGTAGAAAGCGTTGCTTTGAGATATTTTAATGCTTATGGCCCCGGAGACCATCAGCAGCCGGCAACCCGGGCGGTGCCGGTTTGGATTAATTTAGCGCTGAAAAATAAAGCCATTCCTTTGTATTGGCAGGGGAAACAGATTCGAGATTATGTTTTTGTTTCCGATATTAGCCAAGCTCATGTTGACGTTTTGAATTTAAAGGGATTAAATGTGTTTAATATTGGATCCGGACAGGGCATAGTTATGATGGACCTCTTGGAAGAAATTTTTAAAGTCCTGGCTAAGAAACCTAAAATTGAAGATTTAGGTGAACGGCCTGGAGATCCCAGGAGACTGATTGCCGATATAAGTAAAATCAAAAGAGCCGCTAAATGGCAGCCCCAAGTTGGTTTAAAAAAAGGCATAAATGAAACCGTCAAATATTACCAAAAATTCCAAATGTCGGATTTGTCAAAGTAAAGATTTGGTGAAATTTTTGGATTTCGGAAAACTGCCTTTAGCCAATGGATTTTTAAAAGATCCTGGAGATAAAGATGAAAAATATCCTTTACGAGTTTATTTCTGTAAAAATTGTTATTTAGTGCAACTAGTAGACATAGTGGATAAGTCGCATCTTTTTAGAAATTATATTTATTTTTCTTCCGGCATGCCCAAACTTTCGGAGCATTTTAAAAAATATGCGGATGATATAATTAAGCGTTTTTTAAAACCCCAAGATTTAGTTTTAGAAATCGGCAGTAATGACGGAATATTATTAAAGCATTTTGAAGATAAAGAATTTAGGGTTTTAGGAGTTGACCCAGCCAAAAATATTCCCAAACAAGTGAAGACCATAGAAGATTTTTTCAGCGAAAATTTAGCCAGAAAAATAGCTAAAAAATATGGGCCAGCCAAAGCGATTATGGCTAATAATGTGGTAGCTCACATCAATGATCATCATGATTTGGTTCGCGCTGTAGACGCCTTATTGGCGGCTGACGGCATATTTGTTTTTGAAGCGCCTTATTTACTGGATATGTTGGAAAATTTGGCTTACGACACGATTTATCACGAGCATTTATCTTATTTATCTCTTTTGCCTCTAGTTAAACTCTTTGGCCAGTTTGGATTTTATATTTTTGACGCTGAAATCCATCCGGTGCATGGACAATCAATAAGAGTTTTTGTTTCTCGGCCGGGAGCTTATAATATTTCTAAATCCGTTGAAAAATACTTAGACCTAGAACGAGATTTAAAATTTAACGATATAAATACTTATTATAAATTAGCCCAGCAAATAAAAACTTCGCAGATAAAATTAGCGAGACTTTTAAAAAAAATAAAATCAGACGCTAAAAGCATAGCGGTTTACGGAGCTTCGGCTAGGGGAAATATGATCTTGAATTCAACTAAAATAAATAACCGCTTAATCAGCTATGCCGTTGATGATCTGCCTTCTAAACAAGGAACTTTTACTCCGGGAAGTCATATCCCAGTTATTTCTTCCCTAGAAGCCAGAACTAAATATCCGGATTATTTTTTGCTTTTGGCCTGGAATTATCAGCCGGCGATATTAGAAAAAGAGCAGGAATTTATTAAGGCCGGAGGAAAATTTATTTTACCTTTAAATTCTCAAATAATATGAAAAAGGTTTTGATAACCGGAGGCGCGGGATATGTGGGTAGCGTGGTGGTCAAAAAATTTTTAGCCGCCGGAGAGGAAGTTAGGGTTTTTGATAAACTGTATTTTGGCGATCAAGGCCTTAAGGATATCAAAGATAAAATAGAATTAATTCCGGGCGATATTAGAAATTTTGACCATTCTATTTTAGACGATGTTGAAGCCGTGATTCATTTAGCTGGATTGTCTTCCGATCCTACGGCAGAATACAATCCGCAAGCTAACTATGAAATAAATTATAAGGGTACAGAAAAATTAGCCAGAGCGGCTAAGAAAAAAGGAATTAAGAGATTTATTTTTGCTTCCTCTAGTTCGGTTTATTATACTCCAGCTCCCCTGGATATAGAATTTGACGAATCCACTTTAATAAATCCCAAGGCGCCTTATTCTCGAACCAAATATTTGGCCGAGCGAGCCCTGTTTCGGTTGGCTGATGAAAATTTTTGTCCGGTTATTTTGCGCAAAGGAACTATTTATGGCTATTCTCCTAAAATGAGATATGATTTGGTGGTTAACGCTTTTGTTAAAGATGCTTATCAGAAAGGAGAGCTTTGCGTTCATACCGGAGGTCGAATGTGGCGGCCGACGTTGAGCATTAACGATGCCGCGTCGGCTTATTTATTGGCCAGCCGGTTGCCGGAAAAATCGGTTAAAGCCAAGATATTCAATGTCTTGTTTAATAATTTTACCGTCATGGATATCGCTAAAAAAGTGAAAAGGACTTTAGAAAAAAATCGGGGCGCTAAAATTAAATTAAATATTCAAGAAGTAGGCCTGTCCAGAAGTTATAAAGTTTCCGGACAAAAATTTAAAGATTTAGGATTCAAACCCCAGATCAGCATAGAAAAAGAGGTTTTGAATTTGTGGGATAATTTGCAAGCTGGTAATCAGAATCCAGAAGACCCTATTTATTATACTATCAAATGGATGGAGCGAATCAAAAAGTGGTAATTATCGGCGCTGATGGGCAGTTAGGAAAAGAGCTGGGCAAATTAGTGCCCAATATTCCCTTAACTCATAAAGATATAGAGGTTGCCAAAAAAATAAAGCCGATAAATAAGTTGGTTATAAATTGCGCGGCTTTTCATGATGTCTCGGGTTGCGAAGAGGATCCGGAAAAAGCTTTTAGAGTTAACGCTTGGGGAGCTTATAATGTTGCCAGAGCCGCCAAAGAAGTGGTTTTTATTTCCACGGATTATGTTTTTGATGGCCGCAAAAAAAGTCCTTATTTAGAAAAAGATTTAGTTAACCCGATTAATATTTACGGCGCTTCCAAAGCCGCGGGAGAGAATTTGGTTAGAATGGCTAATAAAAATCATTTTATTATTAGAACTTCGGCTTTATATGGCGGAGTTTCCAAAAAGGGCTGGACTTTTCCGGAGCTGATGCTGAAAAAAGCTCGGAACCAAGAAGAGATAAAAGTGGCGGATGATTTATATACCGCCACCACTTATGTTTCGGATTTGGCCAGAGCTATTATTAAATTAATTAAAACCAAGAAATTCGGCACTTATCATATAACTAATAAGGGTGGAGTTTCTTGGTATGATTTTGCTCGCGAAATTTTTAGGATAAAAAACCTGGACTACCCAATCGAGCCGATAAAATATAATGGCGACATAGTCAGGCCCAAGAATTCAGTTTTGGGAAGCGCAAAAATAGTTTTAAGGCCCTGGAAAAAGGCGCTGGCGGAATATTTAGAATTAACCTAGATTAGAATTATGAAGTTTTATGAACCAAGGTTCCATGAAGATTGCCGTCGCTGGGGGTCTTTTGACACCATTCCCGGCCTTCCTGGAGAAATTCTAATCACTCATGTGAACAAAGATATTATTATGGGTATGCATTTGCATAAAAAACAGCAAGACTGCCTAGCCGTGATTAAAGGAAAAATCATGATTCGCTTGATTAAACACCGAACCAATCAAGAAGAAAAATTTGTTTTATCGGAACATACTCATAAGACCTTAATTATTCCTCCCAACACTTGGCATGGCTACCGAGCTTTGGAAGACAGCATATTAATTTATTATATCGATCACAAATACGATCCTAAGGGAAGCGATGAATTTAGAAAGAAAACCCAAAAAGAAGATTGGGAAATAGAAATAAAATGAGAGGCGATTGGCTAATTTATTGTTCTATTCTAAAATTTTTTCCTAAAGCGTTCCGGCAAAAAAATTTTAATTTTAAGGAGGTTAATTTTTTATTAGACTTAACCAGTCCGCCGCAATTTTCTATTTATCGGCAAAAACTTTATGAGCCCGAGACCGCGCAAAAAATTTATTCTTTATTAAAGCCCGGAGATGTTTTTATTGATATTGGAGCTAATTTTGGATTTTTCAGTTTGTTGGCTTGTAAAAAAATGAAAAATTCAGGTTTAGTAATTGCCATTGAGCCCAGCCCTTCGGCCTTTATAGATACCGAAGGAGCGGAACTTCCGATCCTATATGGCGCTAAAAAATTATTGAGTCAGCAAAAACCGGTTATTATTTTGGAGGTCGGAGATAACCGCCGGAAATTTAATTATAAAAGCCAAGATATTTATAATTTTATGCGGATTAGAGGTTATCAAAAAAGCCAGATGCTGGATGGCCGACAAATTTTATTTAGCCAATGAAAGTTTTAGTTGCCGGCGCTGGCTGGCATGACAATTTGATTCAAATTATAGAAATTGGATTTGAAGAAGCCGGACACGAAACCCGGGTCTTTTCTGATTTAACTAACCAGTATTTAGATAAAACTTGGCTTAAAAAATATTCTCATCGCCAGATGGTTTCAAATTTTTTTAAAACCATTCGGGAGTTTAAACCGGATTTGGTTTTTGTCTCGGCTGGGCTCCGTTTTCCCGGCTGGGTGATTAAAGAAGCGAGAGAAAAAGCCAAGATTCCAGTTGCTAATTGGGTGGTGGATAATCCAGCGGTTTATCATTCTACCTTGTTTCACGATCTAAGTTTTTATTCCCAGGTTTTCTGCATAGACCGGGTTTGGATGCCGGCTTTAGAATTTATGAATCCGGGAAAAGTTTTCTATTTATCGCACGCCGCCGATCATTTATCTTTTAGGCCCTTAAATGGCGAGCGAGATATTGATCTGGTTTACGCCGGTAATGTTGGCTTTAAACTTCCCTCTGCTCCAGCTGGTTATATGCGAGCGGGAATTTTAGATTTTTTGGCTCAACAAGGTTTTAAATTAAAGGCCTTTTTGCCCGGGCTCACCGCCGAGACTCTTAAAGTTTATCCTAATTTAAAAAAAATTGACTATTATTCCGGATACCAGTCTCATGACCAAGTGAACCGTCTTTACAATCAGGCCAAAATTGTTTTAAGCTTGTCTGGCCCGCACACCTTTGCCAGTTTATCGCCCCGAACTTTTGACGCTGCTTATTCTGGAAGTTTCCAGTTGGTTGAATACCGATCGGATATTTTGGAGCACTTTCCCGGCCATTGCCTGCCAGCTTTTAAAAACCAATCCGAATTATTAGAATTAGTGAGTTATTATTTAAATCATCGGCAAGAAAGAGAGCGGCTATCTGCTATAGCCAGAAGCATAGCGCTAGAAAAGCACACTTTTAAATCTCGGGCTAAATACATATGCGACATCATAAAGTCATAAATTATTATAATAAAGCTTTTTTAAAAGGCGCTTATAATAGTGAAACTTTGTGGACTTGCGGAATGAAGTCCAGCAAGAAGATTATAAAAAATAAAAAACTGATTTTTAAGCTAAAAAAGCTGGCTATGCGCTTTGCCGGACGCTTAATTTGGCCTAATATGTTTCCCACTGCTTTGGATCCCATCAGTGGAAATTTATTGTATGATCTGATTCGTTTAACCAAGCCGGATGTGGCGGTAGAAATCGGAACCTTTAAGGGGTATTCAGCGATTTGTTTGGCTCAAGGCCTGGAAGATAACCAACGAGGAATTCTTTATACCATTGATCCGGTGGAGCAACCCATAGTTTATCAAGCCATCAAAAAAGCCGGACTGGGCCATTGCATAAAATATGTGATTGACTATTCTCAAAACGCCATTCCCAAATTGGAATTAGACAAAATAGATTTTGTTTTTATTGACGGCGATCATGATTATGAAAATTGCCGGCGGGATTTTAATTTAGTTAAAGATTTAGTTCCGAAAAATGGTTTAGTAGTTTTTCACGACACTTTGGCTTTAGCTGGGCCAAAAAGGGTGGTAGCTGAAATTCGGGGCTTTGAAATTTTAACTTTGCCCACCATTACTGGTTTAATCAGTCCGGACAATCCGGGATTAAATACTGACCACCCACTAGGAATTACTATTTGTAAAAAAATATGAAAATTAATTTCACGCTTTTTGGCGCTGGCTTAACTGGAGGAAACTTTAATTTAATAGAAGTGGCCCAGCGCTTGGCGAAAAGAGGCCATGAAATTATCGTTACCAGCATCGGTTCTCCACGAGATTTAAATTGGTTTAAAAATAAAAATTTTCAAATTAATTTTGCTCCTTTAACTAATAAATTTTTATATAAAGTTTATAGAAAATTATTAAAGCCCAGCGTCCTGCATCCTTTTCCGGCCACGGAAATTAAAGAGTTAATTAAAATAATGCCGGATTGCGATATTAATATTGCCACTTCTCATTTTACCACCCCGGCGGTGCATCGCAGCGCTAAGGGTCAAGGTTTTTATTATATTCAGCATTTTGATTCTTGGCTAATCAAAGATCGCTTGGCCAATAATATTCATAACGAATCTTATTATTTGCCTTTAGAAAAGATAACGGTTAGCTCTTGGTTAAAAGATATTATAAATGAAAAATTAAAAACTAATATAAAATACGTGATAACTGCTGGGGTAGATAAAGATTTTTTCTACCCTCGACCTAAAAATAATAAAAAGTTAAGAATAATATCTTTGGGTCGTCGGGTAGAGTGGAAAGGATTTGGGGAATTAGAGCAGGCAATGCGGGAATTGTTTAAAGAAAGAGCTGATTTTGAATGGATAGTTTTTTCTTCGCACGACACGCCTCGACTCAAACTAGACGCCCCTTTCACTTTGGTTAAATCGCCTTACGGGGAGCAGTTAGGAGCTTTATACGCCAGTTGTGATATCGCGGTTAACCCTTCTTATCACGAAGGATTCGCTCAACCGGCCCTGGAAGCCATGGCTTCAGGCTGCGCCGTGATAACCACGGAAATCGGCGCCGAAGATTTTGCTCGGCCGGACAACAGCTTGATAATCAGAGCCAAAGATTATTTACCAATCAAGCAATCTATATTAAAATTATTGGATAATCCGGATTGGAGGAAACAATTGTCTCAACAAGGATGCGAAACCGCTAAAAATTTCTATTGGGACCGGATTATAGATAAATGGGAAAATTTATTTAAAAAATATGTCTAATGAATTTCATACCGGCGAGCGACTTTATTTGGGCCATACGATAAAAGAAGTGGCTAAAGAGCATATTGCTCGTTATAAATTTGCTCAAGCCTATATTAATGAAAACGCTATTTGTTTAGATATTGCTTGCGGTTCTGGCTATGGCAGTGAACTGTTGAGTCAGCGGGCAAAAAAAGTGATAGGTGTGGACATTAATCATAATGCTTTATTATACGCCAGAGATTATCATCAGCATCCTAACATAGAATTCAGGTTCGGGGACTTAAATCAGTCACTGGATTTCCCGGATAATTATTTTGATTTAATTGTTTCTTTTGAAACCTTGGAGCACATAGAGAATCAGGAAAATGCTTTGGCGGAATTTAATCGTATACTTAAAACTAACGGATTACTAATTATTTCTACTCCGGATCGGAATATTATGAGCCAGGGTGGCAAAGTGGAAAATGAATTTCATGTGCGGGAATTATCCCAATCCGAGTTTGTGGAATTGATGAATCGTTATTTTAAGGTGCGGGAATATTTTGGTCAAAACCGATTTAAACCCTCGGTCGCCGGCCAGATGCTGAAAAGGATCCGCTCGCTTAGAAAATATGTTTGGTTAAGGAATAGCAAGAGAGTGTTGCTCAAAATTTTGCATTTGAAAAATTTTATGCACAAACGGATCGTGGGCGCTTTTAAAATTGATATAGTTCCCATCAATATTCAGGAGAAGAATGAAGACTTTTATGTTTTGCTTGGTGTGGCGGAAAAGAAATAGAGGATTCTCTGGACCAGAGAATCCTCCTTGTGCCTAGTGCCCGGCCATGCCCGGCAATAGACGTTCTATTAGCTTGGGCGTATGGGTTTTACCTTGCCCTCCAGACTTGGGGCTACGCCACTTAAGCAAAGCTTTTATAAGTTTTTTTTCCCAGAAAAACTGAAAGAAAAATGTTTTTCGGTTTTTTATTCCTAATTGCCAACGAAGTTCTATTAGCCATTCGAATGGCAAAATTAGAAGTCGCCACCAGCCTGGAAAGTTCTGCGGGGTTTTGTGGTAGCGATTATGATGGAAACCGGCAATGAAATAGATATTATTCATCCATTGCGGCAGTTGCGGATTGCCGGCCGCCGATAGATCAACCCATTCCTGGTTGTTTTTTGGCGGTTTCCATCCCGATGCTTTTGCTTGTTCAAAGGATATGGTTCCGGGTAGGGGCATCAACAGGTAAATGGTTGCCCGGCTTTTGGCCTGGGGGTGGATAGCTCGGATTTCGTCGGAAGCTCTTAGCGTATCCATGATTTGCTCTGGAGTTTCTCCGGGATTGCCTATTATCCAGGTGTAAACTCCTTCTAGGCCATATTTAGCTAAGAGCCGAGCGGCGCTATAATGATCTTCCACTTTTTCATTTTTACGCATAGCGTCTAGCGTCTTTTGGTTTCCGGATTCGGCGCCGATGTGAACGCGCCGACATCCGGTTTCCGCCAGCTTAGCAATGACCATCTCGTTTCTTAATTGATCGGATCTAAGGTGAAGATGATATTTAATTTTCAGGCTTTTTAAAAGTTCAGCGTAGCGCCAATCTTTTAAAAAATAAGCCGAATTTTCATCCTCTAATTCTATGAAATTAAATGGTTCTAAAGAATAGATGGCTCTAAGGTCCTTAGCCCATAATTTATAGGGGATACAACGATAAACCGAGGTCGCGTATTGCCCCCCCACCGAACAAAAGACACAGGAAGTGGGGGACCAAGGACAGCCGCGGGAGGTCTGGAGAATCACTTCGTTTCTCTTGGCCGCTTCTATAAATAGCCTCTGGGTTTTAGAAGAAACCGCAGAGACATATTGAGTTTTTAGATCAACAGCGCATTTTCGCGGATTAACTATGATCTCCTCCTGTTTTTTAAACCCAATGCCGTCGATACTTTCTAAACTCAATTCGCGCTCTATTGCCCGGAGCAATTTAGGGAAGCGAATTTCGCCTTCGCCTAAAACTGCATAATCGCAGTAGTCTTCCAGAAGCAATTGTTCATGCATAAACGTGGCATGAACCCCTCCCCAAACTATAGGTTTATTAAATTTTTTTAGGGCTTTAGCGATTCTGATGGCTTCGCCCAACTGGAATCCGGACATGGAACTGATGCCGAAGATATCGGCTTTTTGGGCTAATTGCCATAAGTCTTTTTCTTTGTCCAAGCGCGCGTCCCAATATTCCACATCGTGGCTATTTTCTTCAGCGGCTCGGCCGGGATAAATGATGGAAAGGGCGCAGTTTTTCTGCGGCGAAGCTGGTGAAGGCAGAGGATAAATCATTAAAATTTTCATGGCTTTTTCCTTTCAAGGGGCTAGAATTTTTATAGCACGCGTGCTTAAATCTGTATATGATTAAAGTTTTTGCGCTTAAGCCCTTAAGCGGGCTTCCCGCTGACGGAATTGACAATGTGAATCGAGAAGTCTGGAAAAGAATTGACCCTAAAAAAATTTCTTTTTACGCCAGCTCTGAAACCGGGCTTTTTAAAAGATTGGCCTTAATGAGAAAATTAAAGCCGGATTTTGTTTGGGGAATTGGAAAAATTAGCGATCTTTTATTTCTTTTTTTTGCCCCTTCCAGAACCCGATATATAATTAATTGGCATACGGTTTTATTTAAGCCCCAAGAAGCCCCTTGGAAAGTTAGAACTCCTTGGCTGATTAGAAAATTCATTTTTAATCAAGCCGATAAAATTATCACGGTTTCTGATTTCGCCGCGCAAAAAATTTTAGCGATTTTTCCCAACCAGAACGTTAAAGGGATTTTAAACGGAGTTGATGCGGATTTCTTTAATCCTAATAGAAAAAATAAAGAGTATTTGATTAGTAAATATAATATAGATTTTTCTAAGCCGATTATTTTATTCGTTGGCGCCTTAGTTAAACGAAAAAGGCCAGATTTGTTTATGGCCTTAGCCCCAGAATATAAAAGAGCGAATTTTGTTATGGTGGGGGAGAACCGGGATAATTTTGATTTAAAGGGAGCAAAATGGATTAAAATGATGCCCCGAGAAGATATCGCTATTCTTATGGCCTCGTCGGATTTATTTGTTTTTCCCAGCTTAAACGAGCCCTGTGCCGCGGTTATTCAGGAAGCCATGGCTTCAGGTTTAGCGGTTCTTTTGTCCGATCACGGCGGAAATAAAGAATTTATTATGAATGGCCAAGAAGGCTATTTGATAGATGTTAAAAAAGATAATTTTTTAGATTATATTGATTTGGCTCTTAATAATCAAAATTTAAAGATTAACGCCAGAAAAAAAGCGGTCAGAGATTTTTCCTGGCAGAAAGTGGCTGAAAAATATGAAGATTATATTTGTAGCGCCTAAATATAATTACGGAGATCCGCAAAAAGGATATTCTTTTGAGTATCATAATTTTTGGCCGGTTTTAAAAAAGCGGGGAATTTATTTTTCTATTGATCAAGAGCTTAGAAAATATGGCCGAAAAAAATTAAATTGCCATCTATTAAGTTTAGTTAATCGCGAAAAGCCGGATTTGGTTTTTTTTGTTTTGTTCACCGACGAGATAAAGAAAAAAACTATAAAAAAAATTAGCCAGCAAACCAAAACTTTAAATTGGTTCTGCGATGATAATTGGCGTTATAATAATTTTTCCCGATTTTACGCTTCTGATTTTACCCGCGTAGCCACCACTTATAGCAGTGCTCTTAAACAATATAAAAATGGAATTAAGACGCAATGGGCGGCGAACGAATTGGTTTATAAACCCCAACCAGGACCAGAATACGGAGTCACTTTTGTCGGCCAGGCGCATTCTAATCGGAAAAAGTTAATAAATTATTTAGAAAAAAAAGGCATTAATGTTGAGCGTTGGGGAGAGGGCTGGCCGAACGGAAGAATTAAGCAAGACAAAATGATAGAAATTTTTTCTAATTCTAAAATAAATCTAAATTTCGCTCAAAGCTCGTTTAGCAATTATAAATTTTTAGCTAAAAAATTATTTTTTAAGCGTTTAGATAAAACCAGCCATTGGCAAAAAAGATTTGATTTAAACTGGCCCGGCAAACAGATAAAAGCCAGAAATTTTGAGATTCCGGCTTGCGCTGGATTTTTGCTCTCCGAACAGGTTGAAGGTTTGGAAGATTATTATCAGCCCGATCGGGAAGCAGCTTTTTTTCTAAACAAGAAAGATTTAGTTAAAAAAATAAAATATTATTTAGTTGCTGACAAAAGAAGAAAAACGATCGCTCAAGCCGGATACGAAAGAACCATTAAAGATCATACTTATAAGCATAGATTTAACGAGATTTTTCGGGCCATGCGATTGCCAGACCGGGTATAATCCAGAACCAGGGGTGGGTTAATCGATCGTCAAATATTAATATCACCATCAGGCCGACGAGCGATAAGCCAATGCCCAGCCAATGACTATTTTTATTTTTTATTAGCCACCAGGATTTAAACGCTCGATAAAGCAAGAACAAAATAATTAAGAGCATTCCCGGCCCGCCGATTAAGAGAGTAGCCAGAAAGGTGTTATGGGC
>Ga0209541_10002858_pt1 | contig 32288 bp, 27 predicted proteins | sample RifCSPlowO2_01_FD_184027 | JGI IMG/M metagenome (GOLD analysis project Ga0209541, IMG submission 184027) | Groundwater microbial communities from Rifle, Colorado - Rifle CSP2_plank lowO2_0.1 (SPAdes) (version 2) | ecosystem: Environmental > Aquatic > Deep subsurface > Groundwater | place...
AGACAAGAGTCATTAATGTAGGCCGGAAAGGGAAGATTCTTGAGCTGTAATTTCATCAAGGAAGATATCTCGCTGATTCGATTCATTTCTTTTTCTATTTATTCTCGAACGATCAAATCCATTTGTGTTAACATCAAGAATTAAGCTTCTCATTCTTTCTTGATTTAACGGATCAAATTCTTTTCCATATCTCCTAGTTGCCATAATATATCTAGCTGTCCTATTCGATTCAAATTTTCTATTATCGTAAACGTGAGTTGCTCCATATCCATGTCCAATTTCATGACACACTGCAGAAGTCAGATTTCTTGTAAACGTATTTGGACTCTGATCCGGTTTTACTACGTTAGGGAACACAAAACAGCAGTTCTCCCGTAAAGTTTGATCTTCGTAGGGAATATCTATTTCATGTCTAATGATCTCGGGATCTGCGTTATAATAGCCATTATTTTTCTCCTCTAAAGGTTTTTCCATCTCAACTTCACTATCATATAAAACTACGCATAAGTCCAATCCGCTTAAACTTTTAAAATCATCAACCATCTCCGCATCATTAAATCCTATCCCTATTTTATAAAAATTATACAGCGTTCTTGAAAAAACATCCCGCATTTGTTCTAATGTAACTTCTTGAGATAAAGAACGAAAGTATAAATTTCCCGCAAAAATAATATTATTCGCAAAAGCGGTTTCAGGAAGTAATAATCCACTGCCAACTATCGCAGCATACTTCAAAAAGTCTCTTCTATTCATAGATTCCAGAATATTAAAAAAATTTAAAAAGGTTGGGTTTAAAAACTTAGATTCTTCACACTTTAAAATGGTCATTTTAATTATAGGAGAAAAACCCTCCCAAGCCCAAAAAATAGCAGAAGCTTTATCGGAAAAAAAGCCAATAAAACATACAGATAATAAAGTAACATATTATGAACTAACCCATAAAGGAAAAAAGATATATGTGGGTTGTGCTGTTGGTCACTTGTACAATCTAAAGGAGAAAGACAAGAAAAAGAAAGGTTGGACATATCCAATATTTTCAAATGAGTTAAGTTGGTTTCCTTCTTATGAGATTTCGAAATCTGCAGAATATACAAAAAAATATGTAGACACGCTATCTGAATTATCAAAAAAAGCAGACTCATTTATTGTAGCATGCGATTACGATTTAGAAGGTTCTTTAATTGGCTATAATGTTCTAAGGTTTATTGCGAAACAAAAAGATGGAAGAAGAATGAAATTTTCTACATTAGTAAAAGAAGAATTAGTGGATTCTTTTGAAAATGCTTCAAAACATTTAGACTTCCCATTAATTGAATCTGGAGAAGCAAGACATCTTATAGATTGGATGTGGGGAATCAATCTAACCCGTGCTCTTACATTATCAGTAAAAAACGCAACTAAAGGATTCAAATTATTATCTTCAGGAAGAGTTCAAGGCCCTGCTCTAAAAATATTGGCTGACAGGGAAAAAGAAATTCAGAAGTTCAAGCCAACTCCTTTCTGGGAGCTTGAAGCATTAGGCGATGTTTACTCAAAGCACAAAAAAGACAAATTTACAGATGAAAAAGAAGTAAAAAAAATATTCACAAAAATAAAAAATGAAAAATCAGCATTAATTTCAAAAATAACAAAGAAAATTCAAAATCAAGCCCCTCCAAATCCATTTGATTTAACTTCATTGCAGCTGGAAGCTTATAAATTATTTAAAATAACTCCAAAGGATTCATTGGCAATAGCTCAAAAACTTTACACAAAGGCGTATATTTCATATCCCCGAACAAGCTCAAACCAATTCCCGGCAAATATGGATTTAAAATCATTATTAAGAAAGCTGGAAAAGCAGCCTGAATATGAAAAATTAATCAAGGAATTATTGTCAAGAAAAGAATTGAAGCCAAATAATGGGAGGAAAACCGACCCAGCTCATCCTCCTATAAGCCCTACAGGAGTTAATCCAAAAAACCAGATAGACAGAGACAAAAAAATCTATGACTTAATCGTAAGAAGAACCTTGGCAACATTAGCTGATCCTGCAAAAAGAGAGTCAGTTTCTTTTGAATTGGATATAAAAAAAGAGCCTTTCATAGCAAAAGGAACAAGGACAATAGAATCCGGATGGCATAAATTCTACGGAAAATATGCCCAGTTTGATGAAATAACTCTGCCTAATTTAAAGGAGAATGATTCAGTTAAGATAAAAAAAATAAATCTCTTGGCTAAAGAAACTCAGCCTCCTAAACGCTATACTCCTGCATCAATAATAAAAGAGCTGGAAAACAAGAATTTAGGAACAAAAGCTACAAGGTCAGCAATAATCGATTCATTGTACCAGAGAAATTATTTGTTTGACCAGTCAATAACCGTAACTAACTTGGGGTTGAAAACAGTCCAAACTTTGGAAAAATACTGTCCTGAAATATTGGATGAGGAAATGACAAGGAAGCTGGAAAAAGATATGGAATTAATCAGGGAAGAAAAGGAAACAAAGGAAAAAGTTCTTTCAAGAGCTGAAAAAGATTTAAAAAAAATACTTATCCATTTCAAAGAAAATGAATTGAAAATCGGAAAGTCGTTAAGTGAAGCTAACATTGAAACACGCGAGCAGGAGTCTAATTTGGGAGCTTGCCCTGAATGCAAAAAAGGTACATTATACATCAGAAAAGGAAAATATGGAATGTTTGTTTCATGCGACAGATACAAGGAAGGATGCAAAGCAGTATTTTCGTTGCCGAGCAATTCTCTAGTAAAGCCGACTAAAAAATTATGCAAAGAATGCCAGTATCCTGAAGTTATGATAATCAAGAGAGGTAGAAGGCCGCAGACAGTATGCTTAAACCTTGAATGCAAGACAAAAGCAGTTCCTTCAAGTGTTTTGAAAGAGAAAAGAAAATGCCCTAACTGCAGCTCTCAGTTGATAATAAGGAAAAGTTTATATGGTTCATTCTTCTCATGTCCTCAATATCCTAAGTGCAGACATATAGAACCTATAACTCATGGCAATGAAAAAGCAAGAGCAGTCAAAAAAGAAGAAAATTCTTAAGGGAATAAGCAGATGGTTCGGAGGTTTATTGTTCTTTTTAGCATTATTAATCCTTTTCACAAATCTCTTTGCATCAGCACTGGTCAACAACACAGATTCTTTTAAAAAAATAATTTCAGAAGAAATAACAGACTCGGAAATATTCATTGATCAGTTAATTGAGCATTCAGGAGCTACTGAAGATGAAATCCGTGCATTCTGCAATACAAATCCTCAGGAGGAATTATGCAAGGTTTTAGACCGCCCAGGCGAGCCGATTGTTGAATCTTTAGGTCTTGACGAGCTCGATAAAAATTTAGAGCCCGTAAGAGAAGGCTTAAAACAATCAAGAATATTTATTGGAGTTTTATTTTTCTTGGCATTACTGTTTAGTTTTTTAGGGAAAATATCAGTTTATGATATGCTTTTCAAAATTTCAAGAACTGTTTTCATAGAAAGTGCATTATGGTTTTTAATGATTATAATCTCTCCCGGATTAATTCCAAAATTGCTGGATTTCCTAGTGCCTAAAGACACCCAGATACCGATGGAGCTCCTAGATATTGCATTAACAGCAGTTGACAAATGGTTTGATGTCGCATTATCCAACTTAAAGGCAACAATGATTGGAATAATCATCGTTTCATTAATATTAGCTGTTTTATTTTATATCTTGGATAAAAAGTACAATAAACTCTAAGCTTATTCATTTATAGCAAATCCTTCATTCACAATTTTAAACTTTAATTTATCTCCAGCAGGCTTTTCAAAAACTATTCTTCTGGGCTCTTTATCTAATTTTATGATTCTGTCGCTGCTTTTCCTGAACATCTCTCCTCCTACCATGATAATTTTATTTTCCATATTGCTGTAAACTTGATTTGTTATTATCACAGGAATTTTTTTGCTTAGCTCTTTTAATATAGAAAATTGTCTTGCCATCCACATATTATACACTTTAGGCTTTTCCCTGACTTTTCCCCTGTAGTAAAAGCTAATAGTGTCTATTATAATCAAAGAAATGTTTTTCATATCAGAAAGTGAGTTTATTATTTTATTCTGCTCAGAGAATCTTTTTGGCTTGAACAGAATTACATTTTCAAGAACTTTGTCAAATCCATCTTTTGATAGCTGCTTTATTCTTTCTGTGCTGAAGCTTCCTTCTGTGTCAATAAATACAACTTTATTTCCATTAGAAGCCTGGGAAATTGTTGCTAATTTGACTAAAGTAGTTTTTCCAGTGCTTGGCTCGCCGTAAACGCATGTAATTTCATTCTCATATTTGTCAAATAAAACACAGCCGCTATTCATAAAATCTAAGAATTAAGATAATTTAATAAAATAATCGAAATATTTATAAATGTATACTTATCGGTATACACAATAAAAATATACGAAAATGTCAGACATATTCAATGCAAAAATCCTTTGCGACAACTGTAATGAATTAATGCAAAAATCATTGGTAGTTAGAAGAGGCTTTGAAGTAAGAGCCCTGCTGTGTCCTAATTGTAATAAATCTTATTTACATCCTGAAGATGAACAAAGGCTTGAGCAGTTTGAAAAGTTAAAAAGCAAATCTTTCCAGGTTAAACTAAGAATGGTTGGAAATTCATATACGGTTTCAATCCCCAGAGAGATAATTTCCTACCAGGACGAAATACAGAAAAAGCTTAATAAGATGTTGTTTATGGCTTTAGAAGAGCCTGAGAAGTTAAGTATTTTTTTCAGGAAGAAAAGAATGTTTGAGGAATAAATGGCAGATAAAAAAGAAGAAGTCCAATTAAAAGTAATGGAGGCTTTGCAGGAAGAAGCTTACAAGGGAATTGTCAGAATAGACACTTCGACAATGACAAAAATCGGAGTAAGGCCCGGAGATGTTATTGAAATAGAAGGAAACAGAGTTACAGTTGGTGTTGTTGATCGTGCTTATCCATCTGATGTCGGCCAGTCTATAATCAGAATGGACGGAATTCTAAGAAGAAATTCAAAAACAGGCATTGGGGAAATTGTAAAAGTAAGAGCAGCTGACATAAAAGAAGCTAAATCCATTGTAATTGCTCCAGCACAAAAAGGAGTTATGATCCAAGCCCATCCGGATGTATTTAAGAGAGGTCTTTTGGGAAGAGCTGTTGTCAAAGGAGACATTATAGCTTTAGGCGGAACTCGCAGAAGGAAGAGAACTTTAGCTGAATCTCCTTTGTTTGATGATATTTTTAATGTATTTGAAGAAAATTTTATGGATAATTTCGGATTTTCATCTTTAAAGTTTATAGTAGCTGATGCCAATCCCAAGCAGCCGGTTATTATTACAGAAACAACTGAGATAAAAGTAAATCCAAAAGCAGTTGAAGTTCTTGAAGAATCAATCCCAGATGTTACATATGAAGACATTGGCGGATTAAGCGAAGAAATAACAAAAATTAGGGAGATGGTAGAACTTCCTTTAAGACATCCGGAAATATTTAAAAGATTAGGCATTGAGCCCCCTGCAGGAGTTCTTTTGCATGGTCCCACTGGTTGCGGTAAGACGCTTTTAGCTAAAGCTGTAGCAAATGAATCAGATGCTAATTTCGTACTAATCAACGGCCCTGAAATTATGAATAAGTACTATGGTGAATCTGAAAAGCGCATTAGAGAGGTATTTGAAGAAGCTGAAAAAAACGCCCCTTCAATAATTTTCATTGATGAAATAGATGCAATAGCTGCTAAAAGAGAAGAAGTTCACGGAGAATTGGAGAGGAGGGTTGTAGCCCAGTTATTGACAATGATGGATGGATTAAAATCAAGAGGGCAGGTTATTGTAATCGCAGCAACCAACCGCCCTAATGCAATCGACCCTGCTCTAAGAAGGCCGGGGAGATTTGACAGGGAAATAGCCATCTCGGTTCCTAATCAGAAAGGCAGATTAAATATTTTAAAAATCCATACAAGGAACATGCCTTTAGCTGAAGATGTCAAATTAACTAAGCTGGCTGAAACAACACATGGCTTTGTAGGCGCAGATATTTCAGCATTGGCTAAAGAAGCTGCAATGAATGTTCTAAGAAGAATCTTGCCAGAAATCAAGCTAAGAGAAAAAGAGCCTATTTCAAATGAACTGCTTGAAAAATTAGTTGTTACTGAAAAAGATTTCCAGGATTCTCTAAAAATAGTGAGACCGAGTGCTATGAGGGAAATCTTAGTTGAGCTCCCAAATGTTAAATGGGATCAGGTTGGAGGATTAGAAGACACAAGGCAGAGCATTAGGGAAGCTGTTGAATGGCCTTTAAAGCATCCAAATGCATTTAAAAATCTTGGAATCAGGCCTCCTAGAGGAATATTGCTTTACGGTCCTCCCGGCTGCGGTAAAACACTTTTAGTTAAAGCCGTGGCAAATGAATCAGAGTCAAATTTTATTTTGATTAAGGGTCCTGAATTATTAAATAAATTCGTTGGAGAAAGTGAAAAAGGAATAAGAAAGATATTTGAGAAGGCCCGCCAGCTTACTCCAGCAATCATATTTTTTGATGAAATAGACGCCTTAGTCCCAAGAAGAGGCGGAAATGACAACACAGGAGTTACTGAAAGAGTAGTTAATACTTTATTGTCTGAAATGGACGGATTGGAGGAGCTGCAGGATATTATTGTAATGGGTGCAACTAACAGGCCGGATATGCTGGATCCTGCACTATTAAGGCCGGGAAGGTTTGACAGAATAATTATGGTTCCTATGCCTGAAGAGGAATCCAGGCTCAAGATTTTAAATATAAATACAAAAGATATGCCTTTAGGAGCTGATGTTGATATACCAAAGTTAGCAAAAGAGACTAATTTATTTACAGGAGCAGACTTGGAAAACCTATGCCGAGAATCTGGAATACTTGCCCTAAGAGAAGATATGAAAGCAACAGAAGTAAAAATGAAGCACTTTGAAGAAGCTTTAAAGAAAATAAGGCCTTCAATAACAGAGCAGGATTTGGAAGCTTATAAATTAATTGAAGAAAGATTTTTCAAGTCAGCAAGAGGAGCAGCAATAAGAAAGGAAATACCTACTTACTTTGGCTAGTTAAGTTTAGTTATTATTATAGGCTTGTCCATAACGATAACAGTGTGCTCAGCCTGACTTACCCTCTCATTTTCTTTTTCTATTAGAACAGGATATTTCTGCAGAATATCCTGCTGCAGCAGGAATCTAAAGCTGGAGTTTAACTTAAAGCTGTCAAATTTATCTTTCATCCAGTCCTTTGTAAAAGGCAGTTCTCTGTAATTCTCATAAATATATTTCAAGACTTCTCTTCCAAGCCTTGCCGATTTTAATTCAGCTATTCTATACACGCCGCTGTCTCCAGAGCTTGAGACTTTTCCAGCTCCTGTTGTAGAGAAAGGCTCAACAGCAAATACCTGTCCTTCCTCAAGCTCAACCTGGCTTCCATTGTCGAAATTAGGAATTGTCAAGCCGGCATGCAGCAAATACTTTTCAACTTCATGACCGCTTAAATTAGTTATAGGATTAAACCCATACCCGACAATAACCTCTTCAACAGCTTTGCCGATATCGCCTATTTTTGTTCCTGGAGTCATTAAATTAATAGCTTCTCTTAATGCATCTTTGCTTGCTCTTATTAACTCTAAATCTCGATCATCTTTAATATTGACAGTCAGGGCATTGTCTGCAATATATCCCTTTATGTGCACCCCCACATCAAATTTAACCAAATCTCCTGCTTGAAATCTGTCTTTATTTTCGCTGTCGTAATATTTATGGGCCGCAGTATTATTCAATGCAATAGAAATAGGAAAAGCACATTTACCGCCTTTTTCAGCAATAAATTTCTCAGTTTTCTTGACAACTTCGCTTATCAATACATCTTCTCTTATAAGTTTCCTGCCAAATTGGAGCGCTTCCGCAGCGATTCTGCCCGCTTCTTTATATTCATTCAAATTCATGCAAAAGCCATAGTTAAAAACTTATTTAAACATATCTTCTTTACAAGATATAAATGAAAGGTTTTATTTTATACCAGACTTATGAAATAGTTGAAGGCAAGCCAAGTATTATGTTATTTGGAAAATTAGAAAATAGCCAGTCTTTTTTAACAATAAACTCATATAGGCCTTATTTTTACATAAAAGAATCTGATAAAGCAGCTCTGCCAAAGGAGTTTGATTATGAAAAATCTAATTTTAAGAATTTTAATAAAAAATTATTGATAAAAGTTTATACTGAAATCCCTTCTGAAATCCCAACTTTAAGAAAATATCTGGAAGACAAAGGGGTTGAATGCTATGAAGCAGACATTAAATTTACCCAGAGATTTTTGATAGACAATAAAATAAAAGTAAGCGTTGATTTGAATGACAATTATGAAATGAATGAGTTTGTGGACAGGATTTACAGGGAGCCTGCTTTAAAGCCATCAGAAAATTACACTCCTAAATTAAAAGTATTTTCAATAGATATAGAGACTTCAACAGACGGGGAAAAACTTTACTCTTTGTCAATATATTCAAAAGATTTTGAGAAAAAATTAATAGTGTATAATAAAAAAATCACAGGAGCTTTAAATTTTAGCTCAGAAGTAGAGTTATTGGAGGAATTCCAAAAAATTATCTTAGATGAAGATCCTGATATCCTAACTGGCTGGAGCGTAATTGATTTTGATCTTGCTTTTTTGGAAAATAAATTCAAAGAAAACAAAATTCCGTTTAAATTAGGTAGGAATGATAAAACATGCAAGATTAAATTAGAATCTAATTTCTTTAAGACATCTAAATGTGATTTTAATGGGAGAGTTGTATTGGATGCAATAGACATGATAAAAGGCTCTTTCATTAATTTGGAAAATTATAAGCTAAGCACAGCAGCTCATCATTTCTTAAAAGAAAAAAAATTAATTGATGATTATAATAAGCATGAGGAAATAGAAAAATTTTATAAAAATGATCCTAAAAAGCTTTTGGATTATAATTTAAAAGATGCTAAGCTTGTTATTGATATAATAGACAAATCCCGAGTACTGGATTTGACAATACACCGCTCAAACTTGACTGGAATGACTTTAGACAGGGTTAATGCTTCAATAGCTTCGTTTGATTCTTTGTATTTGAGAAAATTAAAAGATAAAGGATACGCAGCTCCCTCTTCAGTATTCAGAAACAAGGAAACTAAAATCAAGGGTGGCTATGTGATGGAGTCAAAGCCAGGAATTTATGAAAATATTATTATTCTGGACTTTAAATCTCTGTATCCGTCAATAATGAGGACTTTTAATATAGATCCTTTGGCTTTTGCAGGAAAGAAAAAAGGAGATTATATTATCACTCCAAATAAAGCAGCTTTCAAGAGAGATGAAGCTTTGCTTCCTGAAATAATTGAATCTCTGATGAAAGAAAGGGAAAAAGTGAAGAAAAATAAAGATGAATTGACTTCATATGCAATTAAAATCTTGCTGAACTCAATGTTTGGAGTCATGGCCAATCCTTCTTTCAGGTTTTTTAATATAGACATGGCGAATGCAATCACGTATTCAGGCCAGTTTTTAATAAAATTAACAGCTGAAAAAATAGAAGAGAAGGGATATGAGGTTATTTATAGTGATAGTGTAACTTCAAATACTGAAATAGTTATAAAAGACAAAGAAAATAAAGTTCAATTTCTTAAGATAAAAGATCTTTTTGGGAAAGTGCATAAAATTAACCAAATAGGAAAGGAATACCATTTCCCTAAAAATCTTTCAGTTCTGACTTTGGATAAAAAAGGAAAATCAACTTTCAAGCCAATTGAACACATTATAAGACATAAGGTAAATAAGAAGGTGTATAAAGTATGGTTTACTAATATGGAGTCTATTGAGGTAACAGAGGATCATTCGCTTATAGGTTATATAAATGCAAATTTTGAACCGCATCTAAAGACTTTAGATAGGTTAGTTGAGGTAAAACCTAAAGAACTTGGAGGGAAAATAAAGTCAATTATTAATTTAAAGAGAATTCCAAGAAGTACAATAAGTAGTAGGAATTACCCGCCAGAATTATATATCTTCATGGGATACTTTATCGGCGATGGAAGTTTCCGTAGGAATAAATCTCACCAAAAATCTAACAAGGATTACTATTTAGGTCTTTCTGCAGGTACAGATTATAAAACAGTAATTGAAAAAATTATAAAACCTTTGATTAGATTAGGATATATCAAAAATTATTGGTTAAGTAAAACTAGAAAAGGAGACTTGATAATTAATGGATTAAAATTAATTAAAATTATTACCGAAAGTTTTAGAAATGAAAATGGAGAAAAAACGATTCCTGACTGGATTTTATATGAAAAAGAAGAAAATATTTGTTATTTCTTAAATGGATTATTTTCTGCTGATGGAACCGTGATGTTAAGAGATAAAAAACCTATTGTTAGATTAACGAATACAAGCAATACCCTGATTGAAACATCTAAGAAGCTTTTATACTTGATAGGAATTTCTAATAGTTTATTTAAAGAAACAAAACCCAATAAATACCTTGGAAAAGTATCAAAAACTACCTCTAAACATCTTGTAATTAAAGATATAATCTCTTTTAAAAAGAAAATAGGATTTGTTTTAAAGAGAAAACAAGAAAGACTTAACTCGATTAAATCACATAAAAGGAAAGTTAATTATTACAATCTTGAATTTGATTTATCTAAGGTTAAAAAAATTCAAGAAATAAGATATGATGATTACGTTTATGACATTGAAGTGCCAGAAGTTCACAGGTTCTTTGCAAACAATTTTCTTGTTCATAACACGGACTCAGTGTTTATAAAATCTAAGTTAGACGATTACAGAGAAGCTGAAATATTAGGAGAAAAGTTAGCTAAAGAAATTAATTCATTTTTTGACAAGTTTATTAAAAATACTTACAGAACACAAAATCATCTTGAATTGGAGTTTGAAAAAGTATTCAAGATGTTTTTAATGCCAAAGGTTAGAGGCTCAGAAGCAGGAGCTAAGAAACGCTATGCTGGATTGAGAATCATAGACGGAAAAGAAAAACTAGAATTTACAGGAATGGAAAGTCGCCGTAGAGATTGGACAGACTTAGCTAAGAAGTTCCAGTATGAGTTATTAGACAGGATTTTCCATAAAAAAGAAGTTTCCAATTTTATAAGAGACTTTGTTAAGGATTTAAAGAAAGGAAAATACGACGATTTATTGATTTACAGAAAGGGGATAAGAAAAGATATCAAGTCATATCAGGTTCAATCGCAGCATTTGAAAGCAGCTTTAAAGTTAGACAAGATAGAATCAAACATTATAGAATATTACATGACAACAGACGGTCCTGAGCCGATTCAAAACCAAAAGCACAAGATTGACTATGAATATTACATAAACAAGCAGTTAAAACCGATAGCAGATTCAATTTTATTATTTTTTGACAAGACTTTTGACGGATTGATTAAAGGCGGAGAGCAGTCCACATTGTTAAAATTTAATAAAAATCAATAACTCTTTTCATTATTGGCAGTGAGCATTCATCAGGCTTGAACAGATAGCAGTCTTCATGGTCAAAATATCCGCATCTGAATTTCTCCAATGGGATTTTAGTTCTTTTGCTCAGCATTAAAGCGTAGAAATAAACCTGAGTTGCTGCAAACTTTTCCTGCCTTGCATTTGGCTTGTAGTCCAGTGCCCAGATTTTATTGTCTTCAACTCTCAATAAATCAACGTGGCCTGTCAAAGGATCATTTGTCTTAAACAAACTCTGGTAAAATTCAGCTTCCTGTGGCTCTAGCCATAAAGGAATTTCAACAGCAACTGTACTTTTATCATTTTCCAGCATGCATACCTGGACTTTAGAATGCGGGGTTTTGTACCTTTCTCCGTTTACTTCCAGCCCTTTTAATGTCCAATTTGACAAATCATGATTTCTAACATGCATTAAATCAAGATTGTTCAATTTAAATTTTAAAGCAGAACTTCTAGGTCCTCTCTGAAAATAATCATGAGGGCACTCTTTAAACATTTTTTCAAGATACTGCCTAAGTGAAAATAGATTATCCTTGCACAATTTACTCATCTTTAACGTATGCAGTCTATAATGATACCATCCGCCTTTATGGTCAAAACTAACTTGTCTTATCACCATCTTTAAATTTAAAGAAAAATTACTTTAATATAAATCTTTGGAATAGCTTTAAAAATTCTCTTTTCTTTTTAAGCAATATGGGGGTTAAACTACCAGGGATTCTTCCAATGAAAACTTTGAGTTGGGAAGACTTAAGAAATAAAAAAATAGCAATAGATGCTTCAAACATGCTTTATCAATTCCTCAGTTCAATTCGCCAACGTGATGGAACCCTTTTAATGGATTCTAAAGGCAATATAACAAGCCATTTATCAGGGACTTTTAATAGAATTCTAAATTTAATGCAAAAAGAAATTAAAGTCTGTGTATGTTTTGATGGAATTGCTCCGGAATTGAAATACCAAACACAAAAATTAAGAAGAGAAAGAAAACAGAAAGCATACGAAAAATATAAAGAAGCAAGACAAGAAGAAGATATTGATTCAATGCATAGATATTCTAAGCAAACATCGAGATTAGATTCAAAGATGATTCAAGAAACAAAAGAACTTCTCAAAGCCATGGGTATTCCTATTATACAGGCACCTCAGGAATGTGATGCGCAAATAAGTTTCATGGCAGAAAGAAAGGATGTAGATTTTGCAGCTAGCAGCGATGCAGATTGTCTTCTTCATGGATGTCCTAAACTAATTCCTAATTTAACTTTATCTCAGACAAGAAAATTGCCAGGAGGAAAGTTTGTTTACATCCAGCCTCATATGATTGAGTTAAAAGATGTTTTGGATCATTTAAAGATTAATCAGGATCAATTGATTGTTATGGGTATTCTAACAGGAACTGATTATAATCCAAAAGGCATTCTAGGAATTGGTCCTAAAAAAGCTTTAAATTTAGTTTTGCAGTTTAAAAAATTTGATGCTTTATTTTCAACTCTAGAACCGGATTTTGACTGGAAAAAAATTTATGCAATATTTAAGTCAATGCCAGTAATGAAGAATTATCAATTGAAATGGACATCTCCTGATATTGATAAAATAAAAGAAATCTTGGTTGAAAAGCATGAATTCTCAGAAGAAAGAGTTGACAATCAATTAAAAAAACTTAATCAAGAAGTAAAGAAAAAAGAGCAGAAAGGCTTGGGTGAATTTTAAATTTTTGCAGGTATATTTTCATTTCTCATTACACCAATAAATATTTTTTTTAATTCTCCATCGGTCATATCAAGAAGCTTTTTTGTATCTTTCACATAATCATTGAAGTGTTTTCTTGCAGCCATATTTGCATTATTCCCAGATGCAATATCTCCTTTTATTTGTTTTACTTCTTTTTCTGCAATTTTTTCAGCTTCAGCGAACTGTGCTCTTTTATCTCCCCATCTACCTTTTCTATATCCTGCTTTTGCTTTACCTGGAGCATTCCGGAGACCACCGATCATTTTTCCTATATTTTTTCCACTTTCGGCAGGTCCAATATTTCTTCCAATTGCACCAGGAGCACCTTTAAATGCTCTAGCAATTTCAACGATAACCATAATTATTGAATAAATAAGTCCTGCAGATATTACAAGTGATACAAGACTCGTGATTGTTTCAAATTTTCCAGTACCTAAGGTTTGAGTTAAAATTAATGAATCCAGTCCGGAAATTAATACAAAAAGTAAAAAATAAAGCACTGCTTTAAGTACATGTCCTGCTCTGCTTTCAACTTCTATCTTATGCAAGATGATAATAAAGCTTAGTACAACAACTAACCCGATTCCAAATTGCAATAATGCAGGTATTAAGTTAACAAAATAAAGCTCAATTAAACTATTTGGGAATAAAGCAATTCCAAAAAATGCAATAACCCCCGCAATGAAATTGCCCTTGCCACCTAATATATTTTTTAATCCAGCAAAGGAAAGCGCAATGTACAGAATAATTCCTAGAAGTAATTTAATAAACAAGATATTAGGGGTAGGAGATAGTAACCCGAATATTGGAGTAAGAAGTCCTTTAGTAATAAGGTCGAATACTCCATTTATTATTGTGCCTATCTTCTCCCCTTCCAATACTTGTTCACCTGTAACTTGAACAAAAGCGCCGGTTATCTGGTTGATCATATCCCCATTTGTGCTAAATGCTACAATTCCTATGAAGACCAAAAAAGCAATTAATAATCCTCTTTCAGTTATAGGCATCTGCCTTATGGAAAATAAAATCTCATTCAAACTATTAAACGGATTTTGAACACTTTTTTTAGAATTATTATTTAAAATTCTCTGCGAATTAACTTTTTTTGAAGAATTTCTCTTTACCATCCTTCTTTTTGCCATTACATTCCTTTAATCTCTCCTTATTTATAAACTTTATTATAAAGAATCTGCCTCTGCAATCTCTTGGGAAATGTGATGTAATCCACTAAAGATAAGTTGGGTAACATGTTCTATATTCGCAAATAATTGACCTAAATTATGTTGTTGACTAAACCACTTATTAAATTCATCCATTTTTGGATTGTCTTTATTAAAGGCATTAAGGCCACTATTTTGACAATATCTTATTGCAGTATGAATATCTCTCCAATTTTCGGATATCCAATTAAAACTGCTGTTTTGTAATTGATTGAAAGAATGGTCGATTCGTTTTGCTAATTGCCTTGCTTTTCCAGAATTCCTTCCCTTGTAGTTTTGAAGATGACTTATCATAATCTGAATCTGTCTTGATAGATCATGAATATTTTTAGGGCTGACACAATCAAGTTTTGAAGGGTCGCTTGCAAGTTGAAAAGCTAAGTGTTCAGCATCTCTACTCAAATTATGGATCCCGCCTGCCATCTTTTCCATATCTTCTATAACATTATTTCCTGTCGCGATTATCGGAGCTCGTTCTTCGTTTTGTTGAGATCTTTCTCTATTTCTTTCAGCTTGTCTCCTAGCATAGTGCTGATCTTCTCTGTTCCCATTTTCGCTCCTAAATCCTTTAATTAGTCTATGTATCATCAATATAACAGAAGCAACAATGCCGAAAGTAACAGTCAGACTGGCAATATTCTGCATCATTCCATAGTCAAATGCATAGATGAATTCATCATGCAGATAGCTTAAAATTAGAGTCATTAATAAAAATCCAAGAGCAGCAGCCAGATTAGCAGCTTTATCAGCGCTTTTGCTAAACTTATACAGCTGGTACAACGGCCAGAGTACAACAGCCAGAATAAGGAAGTATCCCGCTAATCCGCCTAAGAAATTCCTAAACACGACTTCCAGTAATCTAAGAGGTATAAAAGCAACTCCAAGAAGGGCAATAATCGCGCCAATCACTTTTGAAAATTTCTTTGCAGATCTTTCATCCATCTTTCTGCCTGATAAGAATTCTTTAAGCATATGCGAGAAGATTATAAACAAAATAATCCAGAGAGCTACTCTCACAGACATCTCAAAATTATTAAATGCAATAGCTTCAAATATCGGCCGGATTATGCTTCCAAAGATGATATCCAATGCTCTGCTTATGGAATTATACACACTACCGGAGCTTCCTCCGTATCTAAAATCAAAATTAAAACTCTGTGCAAAAACAGAACTCAATTGAAATAATAAAATAAAAGCAGCTACAAAAATCAAAACACTCTTTTTATTAATATGTATCACCTTATTTTCCTCTATTTCAGAGTTTAATAAACATTTCTATCTGTAGTCAACGACACAAATAAGCTATAAGTTCCTTTATAGCTAGTTCCCTCTCTTTCGGTGATATCACAAAGGAAAAGTATCCTCCTATCTATAATTTATTTTTGTCGGAAACTACTGTCTGTAAGATGTTTTCTGTAAATCATAACATAATACAGATAAGATAAGGCAAAAAACACTGCTACAATGTATGTAAGGTAGTAAGTATTCAACAACGGCTCTAAATATAAATGCAGAACTTTCTTAACTAAAGGAAGTATAAAAATCAAGGTTATGATAAAAACAATAAAAGAATCCACAAGCCCTATGATCTGCATCACAGTCGGACTATTTTCAAATATTGAAAAAGTCAATCCTCTGAAAATCCTCTCAGAAAATATAAATAAGTACTTGTAAAAAAAGATGTAGATTAAACTGACAAAGACAAAAGCTATCTCTGGTATATGGTTGATAAAAAAATCATTAGTGATTCCATAAATGCTCATCTTATAGCTGATGAATCCTTAATATTTAAAGTTTACTCAAGACATCCAGAAAGTTTATAACTTTTAAATTATAGTTTTATTATATGATAAAATCTTATGATGTAATAGGAAATATAGCTATTCTTCCAGAAAGTACAAAATCTTCAAAGAAAATTGCAAAAGAATTATTGAAAAAGTTCAAGCACATTGAAACTGTAGCAATAAAAACTAAAATCCACTCAGGAAAGTTCAGACTGCAAAAAACTAAAATCCTGGCAGGAAAAAAAACAAAAACAGCCTTGCATAAAGAATCAGGATGTTCATTCAGATTAAATATAGACCAGACTTATTTCTCTCCAAGATTGTCAGGAGAAAGATTAAGAATCTCCAAACAAATTAAAAAAAATGAATCTGTTTTAGTTATAGGTTCAGGAGTGGGAATATATCCTATTATAATATCAAAACATTCCAAAGCAAAAGAAATTTATGCAATAGAAATAAATCAGAAAGCAGTTGAGTTTGCAGCTGAAAATTTAAAATTAAACAAGATAAATAATGTTGAATTATATTTGGGAGATGCCAGAGATGTATTGCCGAAAATAAGAAAAACTTTTGACAGAATTATCTTGCCGTTGCCGAGCAATGCTGATTCTTTCTTGGATTTAATATTAAAAAAAATAGAACCAAAAGGAATTATCCATATGTATGATTTTGAATCTGAAAATGACATTCCTCATAAATCAATAGAGAAAATAAAGCAGTATTTGAAAAAGCCCAAAATATTGAACGTTCAAAAAGTAGGCCAGTATTCTCCAAGAAAATTTAGAGTTTGTGTTGATTTTAAAATTAATTAAGGATCAAAGCTGACTCCAAATCCAATGCGAGCTGCAGGAGATGCAGACATTCCTTCTGCAAAAATTAAATCCATTCCCATGTTGACATACAAATTTACCCTCTTAAATCTGCTGCCTACGCTTGCTTCAAAGCTAGGGCCATAAATTGTATTGGAATCTGGATGATTTGTAACTTCTCCGCTTAAGAATCCTCTTTTTAATATTTTATAATTATTATTTGCTTCTCCTATAAAACCCCCAAAGGCAATATGATTCCCTCTGCTTCCCACTCTCCCCAAAACACTTGCTTTAAGTAAATGGTTAGTTGCCCACTCTCCTTCTCTTACTTCCCCTCTGCTTCCGATTTCTTCTCTAAGGGTTTCAAGATCAAAATAGAATCCCATCTTTCCCATTAATCCGCTATACGGACCGCCAAAATCCGCCCCAACTTCTCCTCCAAGTAATACTCCACCTAAATCCATTGAGCCAGAAGGAGCATAAATCCCAAAATTTCCGACAAAAGCAGGCTTTCCTTCAGCATCTGCATATCTAGGACTAGTTAATGCCAATAGAGTTGCTAAAGTTCCAACAATTAAACTTCTTCTTTTCATATCACCACTCTAAAGTAAAAATCTATTTAAAAAACTTTCTATCCTAATTCAATCATATTCAAAATGTCATTCAAGGCCTTTATTTGGCTTCTAGTGACTTTTGAGTTTTTAGAAACAGCAAATGCAAAAGTCTTCATTTCTTCAGATTCAGGAAAAAATCCCTCTCCATCAAGAAGATTGGCAAAAATGCCTGCCTGTTTAGAGATATTGTCCGCTTTCTCTCTTGAAAGTTTTTTTTCGCTTATTTTTGAAATTCTTTTTATAAAATCTTCAAGCTTTTCCTTTATGTCTTCAACGCTCATCTTATTAAGCAATACTTAAATATATAAAAGCATTTCTAAGGACAATGCATCCAATATTAAAAAAACTAGAGCACTTAACAGATAGGATAATCCCATTTCTTTTAATCGTTCTTGCAGTAATTTTAATAACTGAATTTTTCTTCAAAGCAACCGCAGAAATTTATCATATAGAAATCGTTATTGTAGATTATGTCATAATTGTCTTTTTTACTTTAGACTTGATGTATAAATTCCACAGAGTAAGAAAAACCAAATTATTTTTGAAGAAATACTGGCTAGATATAATTGCAGTCTTTCCATTTTTCTTAATTTTTAGGCTTATTGAAGAGTTTTTGCTGTTTTTCAGGATAAGCCAGGAATTGGGAGAAGGGCAGAAGTTCTTTCACATAGGGCTTGAAGCTGAGAAGCTGGCTAAAGAGGAAAGGGCTTTAAGAGAGCTGGCAGAGCTGCAGAAAGAAACACAGCTGACAAGAACAAGACTGTTTGCAAGATTTTTCAGGTTGCCAAGGATGATAAAAATCTTTCCGTTCTATGAAAAGCCGATAAAGAAAGAAATAAAAATTGTTGAGAAAGATGTAATGAAAGCTGAAAGAAAATTAAAGAAAAAATCAAAATCCTAATTCAGTATCTTTCTTTTTCTTCAAGGCAGTTGGAGCATCTCCTCCGTGCCAGCTTAATTTCGGCCTTACTTTCAAAGGATAAATTCTTTCAGAAACATCATCTAATATGATCCCTGCGCCTTTATCGCTTGGAAGCTCATTCATAGCTTGTGTCAGTCCTTTCTGCATATAGCTCTGCATCATCTCATTCAAGGCATCTATGTCCTGCTTTGCAGTTATCCTGTGGCATAAAACAATATCTGCCTGAGATATGGCATCATCATGAATCTTACCTGGTTGTTGCGTTGCTAAAACCAAGCTTATCCCGGGCTGTCTTCCTTCTTTCAATAAAGAGCTTAAAGCATTAGTAGCAGGTGTAACTTTATCTTTAGGAATAAAATTATGGGCTTCATCGAGGAATATCCATAATAATGGCAGTTCACTTTCATTCTTCTCCTGCCTGAAAGGACTATAGCCTCTTTCAATGGCTTGAACTTCCTCTTTTTTCCTGTACAAGATTCTCTCAGCTAGTAATTTCTGGCAGACAATCCCCACAACCAAAGATTTTATGCTCCAATTGCCGGCTATCTGGCTGTAGACGCTTAAATCTATGATATTGACTCTTCCTCTTTCAGCTATTTTATTCAGCTCAGTTGCACTCTCGTCAAACAACCCCCATGTATTCGCAGAAATGAACATTCCCTGAAGTCTTTCCTTTACTCTCTCATCAGCTCGTGAATCTTCTTCAATTTCATATATTATGTCATTAACGCTGTAATTTCCCTTTAATCTTTTTAATATTCTTGCAATTAAAACACTTTCATCGCTGTTAATTTCCAGATTGAAAACACCTGCCCAGTCAGCAGCATTCAATAATTTTGGCTGAAGGGCAAACTCATAATCTCCAGGAATTCCCTGATCCTTATAATCTTGAAACGCTCCTTTTGGAATAAATATATCTACATCAAATCCTTTTGATTTTAATCCCCATTCATCCAGTAAATTTTCATCTCTTATATTTGGATTTTTCATAGTCCAGAATATCCCCATAGTGTCGAAGATAATTATACTCATATTATCTTTTATCTCATCAGGAAAATCTAAAACCGATTCACACATTACAGACATCGAATAACTTTTGCCGCTACCTCTTTTTCCAGCTATTAATATTGTATGATTTCTCGCCACATCCAAATAAACATTATTGGCTAAGCTTGTAACGTTTCCCATCTTGACATAAGTTTTGCCGAGAAACACCGCCCCTTCTTTTCCAAAATCTCCCTTATCTTCTTCACTTCTTCCAATAATTATATCATAAGCCATTAGAATTATTTCTTAAAATAATGCCTCAACCCAAATGCAATCAGCCCGCCCAATAATACCCATCCAATAAATGGGAGTAGTTGGTCAAGTACATCCATCCCTGGCTGCAGAACAGCAAGATAGCTTACAAGGGTTTTAGAGCCGTCTTCAGCTGTTTGAGGCAGCGCAATCAGAACTTCAAGGATTTTTTTGAATAATAATATATAAACGATCATGACTAAAATCGACATGAAGCCGTTGACAGCAGGAGTGTCTTCAATTATCTCCTTGACTAATGCCCTTATCATAGGCAGAATAAATACTATTGCAAGGTAAGCTGCAATTATCAAGAATACAATACTCAAAATTGTAGTTGCAATAACTTCACCGCTGGCCATTATTCACCTCTTTATTTTATTGTAGCTTTTTTTATATAAATCTATCGCTACCTTTATAAAACTTATTTTCTATGAAATAGGTATGATTAAGAACCAATTTAAAACAGTATTATTTTTAGGAATTTTAACAGGAATTTTATTAGTCATAGGAAGATTAATCGGCGGAGCTTCAGGATTGACCGTAGCTTTAATCTTTGCTTTATTGATGAACTTAGGGAGTTATTTCTTCTCGCACAAATTAATATTAGCTATTTACAGAGCTAAAGAAATTCCAAAATCTGAAAATCCTAAGCTGCACGAGATGGTTGAATCTCTCTGCAATGAAGCTAAAATTCCAAAGCCTAAAATTTATTTAGTTCCTTCGCAACAAGCTAATGCTTTTTGTGCAGGACCAAATCCTAAGAAAGCAATATTGGGAGTTACGCAGGGGATATTAGATTTGCTACCTAAGGAAGAACTAAAAGGAGTTATAGCACATGAAATAGCACATGACAAAAATCGTGACATCTTGATTGCAACAATCGCAGCCACTATCGCATCAGTAATAACCTATCTAGCTCACATGACGCAGTTTGCAGCCATGTTTGGAGGAATGAACAGAGATAATGATGAAAAAGGAGGAAATGTAATCGGTCTTTTAGTCCTGGCTATACTTGCGCCTATCGCAGCAATGTTAATCCAGCTGGCTATTTCAAGATCCAGGGAATTTATCGCAGATGAATCTGGGGCAAGACTAATTAATAATTCAGAATCTTTAGCCAAAGCACTAGAAAGATTGGAAGGGAACAATAAACACAATCCATTAAAGCTTGGAGCAGATTCGACTAACCATATGTTCATAATTGCACCATTCAGAGGAAAAGGGCATACTTTTCTAAATTTATTTTCTACTCATCCACCTGTTTTGGAACGATGTAAAAGGTTACGTTCTCTTAATCTATGAATGAATTAGATGACCAGATACTTTCATTAAAATGTCCTTTGGCAACTATCTTGAATTTATCCTCTTTTTTTAATTGGTTTAAATGCTCAAGTATTGTGCTATGTGCTAAGTAAAGTCTATGTGAAAGTTGTTTTGCACTTAAATCTTCTTTATCTAAGTTATCAAGGATTATTCTTTTTGTCATACCAGGTTTCCCCCCCACGCTTATTAAGTAAACTTCTTTCAATGTTAAATACTAATTCTTTATGTTTCTGCTCATGACCAAAACCTATTAAGTTTAAAAAATATTCCTTAGATTCACCCATAACATAAAAATAATATTTCGGATTTTTTGAGTTCTTGTTTATCTTCAAAGAGGATATTTTTATTTCAGGAAATTTTAATTGGATTAATCTCATTAGGTCTATTAAGAGATATTTATTAGCGGAATAAAAGTCAATATGTGCTTCATAAACATGTGCTTCATCATCCGCAAAAGCGCGTAGAAATGAAGAAATAATGGATCTATCAATGTTATATATTTCTTTTGGTAATCTCGAGTTAAATGTATCCGTGTTGACTTTATAGATATGTTCAATAATATATCCTAACGAGTTTGGAATAAAAAGTTCTCCTCTTTCATAATTTATGGTGGTCTTTACTTTACCAAATACTTGCAGATCTTTTGAAAATTGATCTAATAATCCCCTATCAAAATTTCGATACTGTGAAGAGCTTTTTCCTCTGGGTAATTTTGTGCCAAATCCTCCACCAACGTGTCCATCTCCAATTAAGTGTGCCAAAATTTTTAATAATCTTCTTTCTTCTATTAATGGTAAATTTGGTTTCCAAATAACTGAACTTGAGCTGGGTCCATGAAGAGCTATAATGTGATTTTCTATTTCAGGAATAGGAAAATTATCTTTAAAATTTTTAGACATATTTACAATAAACCAAAGAGGAATAAATCTAACTTTATGGGTTTTATTAGATTTTGCAAGCCTTCTTTTCCATTGTTTATAATTATTCCAATTTAATTTATTTCTAAAATAGATTTTATTAAATTCCTTAAATCTGAAGTTTCTTTTAATAAACCAAAATAATTTTTTATGAAATTTTTCATCTAAAAGAATATAAATTCTATCCTGCGGGAATTTATTAATGTGAAATTTTCTCATAATCTATAACAAATTACTAATTATAAATATATTATGTACATCTAACCAATATATTAAATAATATATAGAAAGATTAAGAAATTTAAAATTTTAATCAATTACTTCCAGCTTTCCAAACTTTCCGGCGCTTAATTGTTTTTCTCCTTGATATTCTCCGCAGTAGCCGTTGCTTATTTTCACTTTATCACCGATTTTTACTTTATTAATCTCATCGTTCCATAAAGTTAGCTTAATCTCGCCAGAGTCATCTTTTAATTTAGCATCGCAGACTCTTAATTTGCCGTTGTTTTTGTTAAATTCTCTAATCTCACTCATGTCTGTTATTTTTCCAATAACTTCGATACGACCCATTCTCGCTTGTATTTCACTAATTTTCATTTAGCCATTCCTCCTCGCTTTCATCTAATTCTAACTCCAATTTAACATTTGGCTCTTTTAAAAACTTTACTAAAAATCCAAATTCCTGATAAGCTTTTTTCTTTGAAATATGTGTTTTTAGAGCAAATTTTTCAACTATGGAGTTTTTCTTGGCATTTCTTTGCTTTGCAATCCACATTTTTAATATCCTCTCAGGCCGCTTATAGGCTATAAATCCTTTTTGTTTTTCTTTTTTGCTTAGCCCCACTCCAACGCTCATCATTGCACTTTGATAAGTCCAGAATCTGTAATACTGCCTTTTAGTTATCCTGCCTTTATACACATCTGCTTTAGCTATTGCCTGATAAGCTTTAATCAAGTCATTTTCATCATATTCTCTTGAGATATTTTCATCAATCCACAGCAGTATTTCATCAGGATTCATGTCAACTTTATCAAACGCTTTTAATAAAATATTAACGTCTTTGCTTTTGAAGACTAACCTTAATGCATCTTCTATATTATCTTTGTACTCTCTATCATCCCCGTACTCTTCTAAAGAATTTTCTTCAATGCTTCTCTCCAAATCCAATAAAGCAGCTCTCACATCTCCATTATTCTTCCTCGCTAGATTTTTTAAAAAAGTTTCATCGTATTTGATGTTATTTTCCTTGCACATATTTTTAAGAAATTCAAATAATTCCAGATAATCAACTGCTTTAAACTCCAGTAGCTCGCATTTTCTCCTTAGTGTGCTGAATTTTGAATCAAATATCTCATTCCCGGTTAAAATTATAGGATGTTTGGTGTCTTCTATGACTTTATTTAACTCAGCTAATCCTCCATAGTCGTGTCTCCCTGAAATCCCGTCAACTTCATCAATTAAAATCAACTTATTTTTTCCAAAAAGGCTTTGCTGCTGTGAAGCAATTCCAATTACATTTTTTATCTGCTCTTTATTCCTCAAATCGCTTGAATTCAGCTCTAATATCTCCAGATTTTTTTCTTTGGCTAAAGCATAAACGCTTGAAGTCTTTCCAACTCCGCTAGGACCATGAATTAACAAGGCTTTTTTCTTTGGGTTCTCAAACCATTTTAAAATCTTGGAAGTATCCTGTCCTATTATTTCATTTAATTTATTGGGAGTATATTGTTTCATTATTTTTTCATAAAATTAGCAATCAAGCTTTCCATTTGTATAAATTCATCGCTGCCTTCAACCATTCTGAACTCAACTTCACCGCATTTATCAATCAGCTCAATTTTTCTTTCATCTTTCAATTCTAAATTCCAGATTTCTGATTGAATCTGCTTGATTATATCTAATCCGGACAATCCGTGCTTTAGCATAACCTCCAATAATTTATCTTTAGCTCTGGCAAAATTTCCGTTTACAGCTGATTGTAAGATTTCTTTGATTTCTTTTGGCTTTGCTGCGCTTACAATCTCATAAATTAACTCTTCACTAATCTCATGACTCATCATGCTGCAGCTTTGCATTACATTCTCCAGTCTTCTGACATCTCCATTTGAAATATAAACTAAAGCTTCTCTTGCTTTGTCATCGACTTGTAATTTTTCTTCATCAGAGACATTATTGATTATCTTATAGATGTCTTTTTTCTCTAAAGGTTTAAATCTAAATATTGTGCAGCGAGATTGAATAGGATCAAGTATTTTTGAAGAATAATTGCATGATAAAATAAATCTGGTATTGTGAGCATATTGTTCCATTATTCTTCTCATCGAACTTTGTGCTTCTCTAGTAAGGGAATCAGATTCATCAAGGAAAATTATTTTGAAAGGCACATTCCCCAAAGACTTAGTTCTACAGAAATCTTTTACTTCATTGCGTATTGTATCAATTCCCCTCGAATCTGATGCATTCAATTCCAGGAAATTCTGCCTCCAATTCTCTCCAAACAACTCTCTTGCTATTACTAAAGCAATTGTACTTTTTCCAACACCCGGGGGACCGCTTAATAGTAAATGCGGCAGATTTTTCTGTTCTACAAAGGATTTTATCCTTCTGACTATGTTATCCTGGCCCATAATCTCCTCAAATCCCTTAGGCCTGTGTTTCTCTATCCATATTGAAGAATCAACCATGCATTTTCCCTTTAATCATAACTTTAAATATATTTATGTTCTCCACGAAAACCTTTTTAAGGTTGGTTTTTAAGATATATAATATATGTTCAACACAAAGGATATAGAAAAAGAAATCTACGACTTTTGGAAGAAAAACAAGATTCTGGAAAAAGTCAGGAAAAAGAACGAAAAAGGAAAGAAATTCTACTTTTTGCAGGGTCCTCCATACACTTCAGGAAAGATCCACATAGGGCATGCATGGAATAATTCTCTAAAAGATATGATAATGCGTTATAAACGCTTTCGCGGATTTAATGTTTGGGATCGTGCAGGATATGATATGCACGGCTTGCCAACCGAAAACGCAGTCCAAAAAAAGTTAAAATTCAAAAACAAGGAAGCTATTGAAAAATACGGAGCTGATAAATTCGTAAAAGAATGCATGAACTTCTCAGTAGAGCATGCTAAGTACATGAACGAAGACTTGTCTAAATTAGGAGTTTGGATGGATTTTGAAAACGCTTACATGCCAGTTAAGAAGGAATTCATCTCAGGTGAGTGGAATTTTTTCAAGAAAGCTCATGAACAGGGAAGGTTATACAAGGGAATGAAAGTAATGCACTGGGATGCTGAAACTGAAACATCTTTAGCCAAGCATGAGCTGGAATATGAAAACATTACAGATGTTTCAATTTACATGAAATTTAAGAAGAAAAATTCTAAGAATGAATACTTTGTAATCTTCACTACCACTCCTTGGACAATCCCCTATAATTTAGCAATAATGGTGAATCCAGGTTCAGAATATGTAAAGATGAAAGTTGATAATGAGATTTATATAATTGCCGAGGATTTAGCAGAAACTTTTGCAGATAAAATCTTAAAGAAAGAATTCAGAATTCTGGAAAAGTTCAACGGAGGAAAATTAGAAGGCGATGAGTATATCCATCCTTTATATGATGAGTTAAAAGAAATATATGATAACCTAAAAAAGAAATATCCAAAAATTCACACAATAATCTTAAGCAAAGAGTATGTAGAAACTAGTTCAGGCACTGGTCTGGTTCACTCAGCTCCTGGCTGCGGCCCGGAAGATCAGGAAGCCTGCGAGCCTTATGGAATAAAGCCCTTTAACACGTTAAATGAGCAGGGGATAGTGGAAAATTTGGGGAAATATTCAGGATGGAAGGCGAGAGACGATGACTTCAAATTTATAGAAGAATTTGAAAACAAAGGGTCTTTGCTTGGCACTGAAAAAGTTAAGCATGAATATCCGCATTCATGGCGTTCGCATAAACCAGTAGTATTCAGGACAACAGAGCAGTGGTTTTTGAAAACAGAAAATCTAAGGAAGGATTTGCTAAAGCACAATAAAAATGTCAAGTGGGTTCCTAAAAAATCAGGCGAAAGCTACCATCTTTGGACTGAAAACTTAAAAGATAATTCAGTTACAAGGCAGAGATATTGGGGATGCCCGGTTCCAATATGGGTTAATCAAGACGATCCAAAAGATTACATTGTAGTTGGAAGTTCAGAAGAATTGGAATCATTAACTAACAAAAAACTAAATGACTTGTCCATTCATAGGCCTTGGATTGATAGTGTATTAATAAAGCAGGGCAGTAAGACTTACAAAAGAATTCCTGATGTAGCGGATGTATGGCTGGATTCAGGAACAACTTCATGGAACTGCCTATACAATGATCCAAAGCTGATAAAGCAGTATTTCCCGGCAGATTTGGTTTTAGAAGCAACTGAGCAGACAAGACTATGGTTTTCTCTGCTGCAAATATGCTCAGCAGTAATGTTCAATCAGACTTCCTACGAGAATGTATATGTACATGGGATGATATTGGATTATCAAGGGACAAAAATGTCTAAGTCAATAGGGAATATAATCTCGCCATATGAAGTCATCGATAAATACTCCGCAGATATTTTCAGATACTACATTTGCGAGGTAAATGCAGGGGAAAATATCAATTTCAACTGGGAGGACATAAAGCAGAAGCAGAGAAATCTAATTGTTTTAATAAATATAAAGAATTATTTATTGGATTTATTGTCAAGAGGAAAAATAAAGCCTTTAGCTAATTTAGATATAGAAGAGAAGTACATCTTATCAAGAACAAACTCGACAATAAAAAAAGTAACTGATTTGTTCAACGAATACCAGCTTGACAAGACAATAATCCCCATTGAAGAATTATTTTTGGAATTGTCAAGAACTTACATAAAGTTGACAAGGGATAAAAGCAATACTCCTGAAACAATAGACATGGTTCTGTCAGTAATATCTGAAGTCTACAAAAATATTTTGAAAATGTTTTCAACAATATGCCCATTCACATTGGAAAAAATATGGCAGGAATTAAGATCTAAAAACTTGGTAAAAGAAGAATCTATTTTCTTGAGCTCATGGCCGGAAATAAATGAAAAGTACATTGATGAGTCTTTAGAGGCAGGAATGGAGGAAGCAAAATCAATAATTCAGGAAATTCTTGCTCAAAGAGACAAAGAAAAAATAGGAGTCAGATGGCCTTTGCCTAATGTTTTAATTTCATCAAAATCCCCTAAAAGTCTGCAGCCTTACATTGATGTAATAAAAACTCAGACCAATATAAAGAATGTAACATTAAAGCAGGGGGAAAAAGAAATAGCCATAGATACAAAAATTACAGAAGAGCTGGAAAATGAAGGTTATTTAAGGGAATTGACAAGAAAAATTCAGGAGCTAAGGAAGAAAGCGAACCTGAATAAATCAGATAAAATCAATCTAGTCATAGTAACTAAAGAATCTTTCTTGCAGGACTTGAAGCAAGACTTAAAAGAAAAAGTAAACGCTAAAACTTTAGAAATTGCAACATCAACCAGTAAAAAATTCAAATTTTCTTCAAAAGAGAAAATAAAAGATAGAGAATTTGAGATATACTTTTAATTAACCACTTCAAAATTTCATCATAGCCTTTATAAACCTTTTCTTCCTTTATAAACAAAATTTGGAAGTGAAATAATGTTAAAAGCAAAGAAAGAAATAAAAATCGTCAACATTGTTTGTTCTGCTTCTCTAGGACAAGACATACCTTTAATAAAACTCGCAGAAACTCTGCCAAATACAGAATATAATCCTGAACAGTTCCCAGGATTGGTTATGAGGATAAGAGAGCCAAAAACTTCAGCTTTAATATTTAGTTCTGGAAAAATTGTCTCCACTGGCGCAAGATCAATGGCTAAAGTAAAAGAATCAATAAGGGCTATAATAAAAAATCTTGCAAAAATAAAGATAAGAATCACCACTTTTCCAAAAGTTAATGTTCAAAACATGGTTGCGGCAGGCTCAATCGGGATAGATTTAAACTTAAATTCTCTTGCCATGGAATTAGAAAACACAGAATATGAGCCAGAACAGTTCCCAGGATTGGTTTACAAACTGCCTGAGACAAGGGCAACTTTCTTATTATTCAGTAATGGAAAGATAGTATGCACCGGAACAAGATCTGAAGCCAAATTGAATGAAGCAGTAGACAAATTAATAGTTGTTCTAAAGAAATTGAAGAAGTAACTAAAAACTTATATATCTCCTCATTTTTTAGTTTTCTGGGGGGGTGAAATTTAGTTGGAAACAACAGAACAATTAGAAAAATTCAGGGACTTTTTTGAGAATAATAAAGAGTATCTTCATGAATTAGTTGCAAACGGGGAGAAATCTGCAGTTTTTGATTTTAAAAATTTATTAACCCATGATCCTGAATTGGCAGATGTTTTGCTTTCAGACCCTGAAAACTTGTTAAAGGCAGCAGAATTATCTCTAGCAAATCTCGACTTATCAGAATCTTTAAGAGTGAGATTTTCAAATCTTCCTGTTTCAAATTCAATAAGAATCAGAGACATACGTTCGCTCCATTTAGACAAATTTATTTCTGTGGTTGGATTGGTAAGGCAGACTTCCGATGTCAGGCCGCAAGTAACTTCAGCTAAATTTGAATGCCCTTCCTGCGGAAACACTATGCTCATTTTGCAGATAGACCAGCAGTTCAAAGAGCCTTCAAGATGCTCATGCGGAAGAAAAGGCAGATTTAGATTAATTTCCAAGGATTTGATAGATGCTCAACGAATCGTCTTAGAGGAATCTCCGGAGTCTTTGGAGGGCGGAGAGCAGCCTAAAAGACTGGCTGTTTTTTTAAAAGGTGATTTAGTTGATCCAAAAATGGAAAAGCGCTCTACCCCGGGATCTAAGATTAGGATTACAGGCGTTGTAAAAGAAGTTTCAATTCCTCTAAGGACAGGCGGCCATTCAACTAGGTATGATTTAGTAATGGAGTCAAATTTTATCGAACCTATAGAAGAGACATTTGAAGAAATTAAAATTACAAAAGCTGAAGAAGCTGAAATAAAGGAAGCAGCAAAAGATCCTAAAATATATAATAGAATAACCCAGTCAATTGCTCCTTCAATTTACGGCCATGAAGATGTTAAAGCAGCTCTCATTCTTCAGCTGATGGGCGGAGTACAGAAAGTTCACGACGACGGAACAAAGAGGAGGGGAGATATGCATGTTTTGCTAATTGGTGATCCTGGATGTATTGCCGGAAATTCTCAGGTAGCTTTAATCTATAAAGGAATGGAGCAAATACAAAATCTTGGTCAAGCTCATCTGCAGCCAATAAGAGAGTTTGTTACAAAGATAAGAAAAGACAGCAAAGATAAATATTATGATTTAGCAACTGTTTTCCAGCATTATCACAAACAGCCAGTTCTTAAAGTAATTACTGAAACAGGGAAAGAAGTTGTATGCACTTACAATCAGCCATTTTTAACTAAGGACGGCTGGAAGCGAGCGGATGAAATAAAAACCGGAACAGAAGTCAGAGTTATGCCAAAAATTCCAACAATGGTAAAAGAGCCTATTCCTACAGGATTTACAGAAGTTAAGAAAAATTCTGGAAAGCTCAAAGAAGTCATTATTCCTGAAAAATTCACACCAGAACTAGCTTCTTTATGCGGATATATCATTGGTGATGGAAATATTCATCCAAACGGTTACAGGGTCGCTTGCTATATCAATAATGAAGAAACTGACCTTATTGAAAAACAATCCGGATTATGGAAGAGTACATTTAATGTAAAGCCAAAATTGATTATCAAAGAAGGAGAATTCGAAAAAATAATTGATAATGGAGACGGAACATTAAGAAAGTTTATTTCAAAACAAAGAATGCACATTTTAGAGATAAATAGCAGGCAGATAGCACATAATCTTTCTTTCTTATCAGATAAAAGAGTTCCACAGCAGATATTTAAAAGTCCGTTGAATGTAATCTCCAAGTTTATCAGCTGGCTTTTTGAAGCAGATGGTTGTGCTTTCGGAAATGGAAGAGGAAGAACCTCAATACAGCTAAAATCTTCTAAAAAAGAGCTATTGCAGGATGTTCAGCTGTTGCTTCTATATTTTGGAATTCAATCAAAGATCATTGGAGATAATTTATGCATAAGAAGGTCGTATGATATGAATTTATTTATTAAACATATAGGATTTGTCTCTGAAAAGAAAATAAGAAAATCACAGGAAGTATTAAATAGCATAGAAAAAAGAAACAATCAGCAGAAAAGAAAAGGCCCTCAAAGATGGGAAAAAATATCCGGCATTGTCCCGCATGGTGTAATGGATGTATATGATTTTGAAGTTCCTAAAAGCCATACATTCGTTGCAAATGGAATTGTCTGCCATAATTCTGGAAAATCTCAACTGCTGCAATTTATCTCGAAAATAGCCCCAAAAGCAAGATTAGTTTCAGGAAAAGGGGCGAGCTCAGCAGGGCTCACTGCCGCTGTTGTAAAAGATGAATTTATGAGAGGATGGGCATTGGAAGCTGGAGCTTTCGTCCTAGCTAATGGCGGATTTTGCATTTTAGATGAAATGGATAAGATAAATCCCGATGATATGTCTTCTCTGCATCAGGCATTGGAGCAGCAGATAATCACAATTTCAAAAGCTAATATCCAGGCTTGTTATTCATCAGATACAGAAATTTTAACAGAGGGAGGTTGGAAAAAATATACAGAAGTGAAAGATTTAAAAATAGCCCAATTTAATCCTAATGAAGAAAGCGTAAAGTTCATACCGCATAAAGGATTATTTGTTTATAATCATAATGGTAAGATGTATCAATTCAAAAACAAAAGAAATGACATCTTAGTTACATCAAATCATAAAATGTGGGCTAAAGCATATCACCATAAAAATTATCAAATTTATGAAGCAAAAGATTTAAAATATGAATACATTCAATTTTTAAATTCGGCAAAGTTTGTTGGTTCCAAAACTAATTATTTCATTTTGCCAGCTATAAATCATAAACAAAATAGAAAACATCCCAAATATACACATCAGCATAAGCCGAAAAAAATAAAAATGGAGCTGTGGTTGGAGTTTTTAGGGTATTATTTATCGGAAGGAGGAATACAGAAAAAACCAACAATAGGAATCTGTCAAAAATCAAGAGTCAATATAAAAAAGATAAAAAAATGTTTATCTTCTTTAGCTAAATGTGTGGGATTTACCTTGAGTGAAACAAAAGATGGAATTTATACAAGATTTCAAATTACGAATACCCAATTATTTGAATTTTTAGAAAAAAACTGCGGGAAGATATGTAAAGAAAAAAGATTTCCATTAGATTTATCTTCTTTATCAATAAAGCAATTGAAAATTTTCTATGATGCAATGATGTTAGGAGATGGATGTTCAAAAGGAAAATATCTTAACTCAACATCTAAAGATTTAATAAATCTGTTTCAAGCTGTTGCATTTTTAATTGGTAAATCTGTAAATAAAGGGCTGCATTACAAAGGGAAAAATAGGGGAAATAGAGAAGACTGCTATAGGGTTTCATTATCTAATAAAACAAGACCTACCATTAGGAAGAAATACATTAAAGCAATAGACTATAAAGGAAAAGTATTTTGTTTTTCAACAAACACTGGTTTTTTTGTAACGAGAAGAAATGGCAAGATTGCAATACAAGGTAACACATTAAAAGCACAGACTACTTTGCTAGCAGCTGCAAATCCAAAGCTAGGAAGATTTGATCCTTATTCTCCTATTGCATCTCAGATAAACATGCCGTCAACATTAATTAACAGATTTGACCTGATATTCCCGATAAAAGACATACCTTCAAGAGAATTTGACACGAAAGTTGCAACTCATGTCCTTAATCTGCAGCAAAAGCCTGGCGATTTAAAGTTTGAATTCACTCCTGATTTCCTGAAAAAATATATTTCTTATGCAAGACAGAGAATAAAGCCTGAACTGACTAAAGAAGCTGTTGAAGAAATAAAAGATTTTTATGTTGGCTTGAGAAACATGCCTTCTCATGGAGAAGATGCAATAAGGCCGATTCCAATATCAGCAAGACAATTAGAAGCATTGGTAAGATTATCTGAAGGCTCGGCAAGAGTGAGGCTGTCAAAAAAAGTCACTAAGAGATCGGA
>Ga0209541_10002859_pt1 | contig 32287 bp, 32 predicted proteins | sample RifCSPlowO2_01_FD_184027 | JGI IMG/M metagenome (GOLD analysis project Ga0209541, IMG submission 184027) | Groundwater microbial communities from Rifle, Colorado - Rifle CSP2_plank lowO2_0.1 (SPAdes) (version 2) | ecosystem: Environmental > Aquatic > Deep subsurface > Groundwater | place...
CCATTTTATTAGTTATTTACTTTACAACGTAAGTCGACCTCTCTTTAGAGCATCTCCTCACGCATAGGCGGAATTGAAAACTCGCAAGAAAAACTTACTAAAACGAGTATACTTCTTGTTTGCTAAAATGTCAATGGGCGCAATAAGAATCGAACTTATACTCTTCGCAATGTGAATGCGACGTTTTACCATTAAACTATGCGCCCTTTATCCTCCAAACTTTTTGGACTTGATATAGTTCTTTAGCGTTCTTTTTATCCAGTTCTTACCCCAACCGCTTTTCAGGAATTGTTCACGAGCTGCAGCATCATACTTATTATTATGAGCCTCATAATAAGCAAGAACAAATGGTTTGCGCAATCTGCTGCCAAAAACCTTACCTTTGTTATGCAGCTCAAATCGTTTTCTCAAATCATTGGTTATACCAACATAAAAACTATCATCTATATTACTTTGAAGTATGTATAAGTACCACATGATGTCCAAAAAGTTGGGAGGACGAGTTAGATTTTTAATTTATTTATCAATTTTTCGTGCTTGAAATCCAATATATCGCGCACAAATCGGTCGTACATATTGTATCGGTAATTAAATTCTTTAACGGTCATTAGCGCGCAATTAATTTCACGCCCGACCTCGGCTTCCAAATCTTTCAACAATCTGTCAAATTTTGACTGTTTTATTTTATCTCCCACTAAAAGTAAATCGGCGTGGGAATTATCTAAATTCAAAAAAATACCGGAAAGTACCGCCAATTTAATTCCGCCCAAGCCTCTAAGGTGTTCTAATATCTTTTCTTTTGAAGCCGGGCTGGCTTTGGTAACTAGCTCTCTTAACTCTTCATAAAGACCAAAGTTTTTATCGGTTTTAAAAATCTGTTTACCGCTAATTTTCTTGGAAATTATAAATCGCGATTCCGATAGTTTTTTAAGATGTTTTTTAATTAATACCGGAGTAGCATTTAATATTTTGGTAATAGTTTTACCGTCAAAATTCCGATCAGGATTAAATAAAAATAACTTTAACAGCCGAACTCTTATCGGCGAATCAAATAAGACATCTAGGGTCGGTTCTGATTTTGTTTTGACCATAAAAACACATCATAAAACAAAACTCCCGATTTTTCAATCGGGAGTTTTGTTTTTATTACTTTATTTCAACTGCCGCGCCGGCGGCTTCCAGTTTTGCCTTAAGCTCTTCGGCTTCGGTTTTGGAAACACCGTTTTTTACCACCTGCGGCGCGCTGTCAACCAACTGCTTGGCTTCCTGAAGACCCTTGCTAGTCACTTCGCGGATAACTTTAATAACCGCTATTTTTTGTTCTCCGGACTTTGTGAGAACCACGTCAAAAGTAGACTTCTCTTCCTTATCCGCAGAAGCTTCAGAGGAGGCAGAAGCCGCGGGAGCAACCATCATTCCTGCCGACGCTGAAACTCCGAATTTTTCTTCAAGCGCTTTAACTAATTCAGAAAGCTCTAGCGCGGTAAGTTTTTCTATTTCCTCTATAATTTTGTTATATTTTTCTGTCATAAATTTTTTAATTTTAAATTATTTAATAAATTTATTAAGTTGCGCATATTACCCGATAACACGGTAACTAAACCGGAAAGCGGCGCGGCAATGGCGCCAACCACCCGGCTAATCAAAACTTCGCGCGATGGCAGTTGCGCCAATGCGATAATTTTTTCCCGTTCTTGCCAATTAAAACCTAAGAATCCGCCTAAAATTTTTAACGCTTCGTTTCCGTCTTTGGAGGAAGTTTTTGAAAACTTGAAAATGGAATTGGCCGCCGGCACCGGATCATCGTAGCTGAAAACTACTCCTACTTGCGTTTTTAATTCATCAAGATTAACGCCTTTATAATCGCCGGATTTTAAAATACGGTTTATTAATGTCTTTTTGGCAACTTTATAATCGGCACCAATTTGTTTTAGTAAACGCCGCAACTCCATTGTTTTAGCAACTGAAAGTTTATTAAAATCAACCAAAATTGCCGCCTTGGCCCGGCTAAATTTTTCAGCTAAATCTTTTAAGATATTTTGTTTTTGCTCCCTACTTAGCGCCATGTTTCTTGTTTTGCTAATTAAAAACGGGCATATGCCCGCAGACGACACAAAACATACAAATGTTTTGTTAATCCTCGGAAGGACTTACTTTGGCTCGCCGAAGCTTTAGCAAAGGCGGCTTGTGCCCTCTGTCTGCGGAATATTTAAATCATATTCTAAATCAAAAAACTTGTCAATAGATATCTCTTTTAACATCAAAAACCGCTTTTTTAAATTTTTCTCCTCTGTCTTTTGAGTTTTTAAACATATCAAAACTAGCAAAGCCGGGGGAAAATAATACTATATTTCCCCTCTCTGACAAGATTAATAATTTTTTTATAATGGCAACAATATTTTTTCCTCCGATAATTACCTGAAAATCGGGATTTAATTTTTTAAAAATTTTTAGGAAAATTGAAGAAGTTTTGCCGATTAAAATAATCAACTTTAAATTTTTATAATTTTTAAGTTTTGTAGATAAATTAAATAAATCATACCCTTTGTTAACACCTCCTAAAATTAGGGTTAATGGATTTTTAAAAGAATTTACCGCCGCCAAGGTTGCTTGAGGCATAGTTGATGCAGAATCATTATAAAATTTTACACCATTTATTCCCGCTATAAACTCCAGATGATGTTTAAGACCTTTGAAATTTTCGATGGCACGGTTGATTGTTTTTTGAGGAATTTTTAATATTTTTAAAACTTCACAAGCTGCAGCAATATTTTCCTGATTATGCCGGCCTATTAAGCGGAAGTTTTGAGGTGAATCACCGTCTGTTTTAAAAAATACAATACGCGCTTTTGTTTTTTTTAATAAATTTTCTGAATGATGATTATTTTTGTTTATAACCAACCAATTTTCTTTTTTCTGATTCAAAAATATATTGGCTTTTGCTCTGTAATATTCTTTTAAATTCCTATGGAAAATCGGGTTTACTGGATCAGCCGGCGACAAATGTTCCGGAAAAAGGTTGGTTACAATGGAAATATGCGGCCAGTTTTTAAAATCAATAAGTTGAAAGCTGGAAAGTTCTAAAACAACAAAATGATTTGGTTTTAATTTATCTATAAAATCAAATGGCGCTTTTCCGATATTTCCGGCCAACCAAGCTTTCTTGTTACTATGTATTAATACATGATGACAAAGCGACGCGACCGTTCCTTTGCCTTTGGTTCCGGTAACAGCGATGATTTTCGCCGGGCATAAATCAAAAAATAACCCCATAGCAGAAGTTATAATCGCCCCCTTTTTAGCTCTTATGTTGCCGACAAATCCAGGACTTTTAAAAATGACATCAAAATCCGGGAGTTTATCGAGATAAGCGGGCCCGCCATAAAATTTAGCTTTTATTTTTTTAATCGTTTTATATCTATCGTATAATTCTTTGCTGCTCCGCTTATCTAAAACAGAAACGGCAATACTTCGTCTTACCAAATATTTGGCAAGCGATAAATTCTCAATTCCAAGACCTAAAAGGCATATTTTTTTATTTTTTAAATCGTTAATATTCATTATTTTAATATTAAACCAAAACTATAAAAAAGAAAAAATAAAAGGGCTTTATTGCCCTTATTACTTATTATTATTTAATTTGTATTTTTTAACACTGACGCCGCCTTTAACGTCATTGTTTAGAATTTTTAAAAGCGAGGCCAGTCTGTCGGCATGTTTCTGTTTATCGATATAGGATAAATCCCATTTTTTTAAAATTTCCGCCATTCCGAGAAAAGAAATATTTCCACCGAATAAAATATCAAAAAAATCTTTATAAACGACATAAATTCTGATATTAAGAATGTCGCCAACACAGATTTCTTTCAAGAATTCTAATTGTTCTTCGGGAGTCCTGTTCCCAAAAATCGCGTGAAGCGCATTATGAGATATAATAGGAACATTCGGCAAAACTAGCCAGTCACCCAATAACTTTCGCTTCCCTGCCCGATATGACATAGGAATTCGGCTTTTGGGATAAATATGATGACGGTTGGAGTGTTTTTGGCCGGTCGTTTCTCTACTCAAGCCGCTCTCCAACCTATGCTCTTAAAAGCCCAAGTGAATCTTTCAAATTATCAACATCAATCCACTTTAGATATGGCTTTTTTAAAATTCGCTTATTAAAGTAAGCGCTTTCATCCATATAAATCCTTTTATCGTGCGAAAGAATTCTTAAAAATATCGGTCCAAAATCAAGTTTTTTCATTTTGCCGCCTTCAAACGGCGTATAAATAACCTGCGTCGCCGCTTGAGCCGCCACGCATTGGCCCAAATCTGGTCGCCACTTGCGAACTGTGGTCGCCACGTGGAAGTTGGCAATGCCAACAATTTGGGTACCCAAAGCATCCAGCGCTTTTTGCGCTCTTAGTGAAGTAGTATCCGCTCTCGCCATGCCCGGATGGCGAGCACCTAAAGTTAAACCGGATGATAATTGATAAACTGGTTCAAAATCAGGCAAATGAATGAGTTTTTTATCTACTAAGCTATCAATATCGATTGCCAGCAGATTATGAGTAACAAACAAGGCATTAATTTCCCTTGTCAGAATCTTTTGCAATTTATCGCGCAAAGTTACCAACGGAGTTGTGCCTTCCGCCAATTGCCAGCCGTCATGATTACCGTCGATATAAATAAATTCAACAAGGCAATCGTTAACTATTGATTTTAATTCTTCAGCAGTTGGTTTAACTTCGGTAAATTTTGAAAGCGCGTTCTCAAACAACTGTTTAAACGGTTTAAAAATAATCGTGGCAATAAGTTCGGCGGCAAAAATTTCCTGATCAGTATTATTTAAGGCACCTACAATCTCGCCGCGGTGCATCAAACTATGTTTTAATCCGGCAATAAAGTCACCTAAACCGACTAGGGTTTTTACTTTTTGATTTAAGATTATTTTGGGATATTCAACGACAAAATGCTCGTAATCGGTTGTAGTATAACCGGCATGAAGACACCCGAAGAAAAGTATAGTATCTTCAATATAATTTTCGGGCAATCTATGCCTTAGCCGTTCCTGCAACCAATCAAGATGAAAATCATATCTTTGTGATTTGGGATCATAATAAAGGCCGGGCCAAGTTTTTCTGGTAAGCATCTTCGGCTCTTCTAAAAACTTTATTTCCCGTTCAATTATTTGCCGGTCAACATTAAGTTTATCGGATAAAAGACCGACTGGTATGGCTCCATAATCCTTAATAAGATTAACAATTTTCTTATGAAGCTCCGTGGCGCCTTCTTTAATGCCGGTAATAAACTGCTTTTCCTTGTGAATCAGGTCTTTAAAGTTCCAGAATCTTACAAAACGATTGCCGTTAACAGATTCAACAATAGCAATTCCTTCCTGGTTTTCAGCGACTGTAGTTGCTTCAAGACGGCAGGAAGCCGGAAGGGTTATATACGGCCTGTCTTTTTCACCGCTGGTTTTATGAATAGCCGCGGCATGAGTTCCAACCACCCAAAGATCCGGCAATAATTGGTCAGATTGACCGCTTTTGTCTTCAATTTCACGCTCGGCAGCGGCGCTGTAGTACTTGCTCGGCAAACGGTGCCTCATGGGGCTAATTACCCAATCAATCTCGCCAACTTCTTTCACCTCAAGACGAGTACTGCCTTCATTTTCAAGCCGAATATCTTTTCTCAAATCCTGAAGCCGACGGACGATTTCCTCGCCATAAGTGCTTTCATATTTTTCACTGTAAGGACCATCATAAATTCGGCTGGTTGAAATGTGAAACCGAACAAATTCCGGTTTAGATGGATCAGCCCATGCGCTAACCGGCTTTTTAATCTTGGGAATAACCGAAGCCAGTTCTTTTGCCGATTCGTTAAGAAAATGCTCCGTTACCTGATCTCTTAAGCCTGGTTTAACCGCCTTAAAGCGGCGTCTTAATTCTTTCTTAACATATTCCTTGCTGATAATGCCGCCGGCAACACCGTTAAAACGGTTTCCTTCTTCAACAAACTTCAGACAATCTTGCAAAATGATGCCGCTGCGATATCCAGGGCCTTTATAATCCCAACGTGAAGTATAGCCGCGTCTTTTTCCCGGCCGATGCCAGGCCTCTTCGCTAATTTCCAAAATTTCCGGTTCCGGCCAAGAACGTTCTTCCTTCTTTAACTGCGCAGAAAATTTTGCCAATTCCTCTTCTTTAACTTTTTCCTTATTTTTTGAACCATTTTTCGAATTTCTAACAACTGATAGCCCGGGCAAACTTATGCCGGCATGAGTGTAAATATTCAAAACCGCCACATAACTTTTACCCAATACCTTAGCAATATCTCTAGAAGTTAAATTTTCGGCAACCAATGCCTTTAAAATTCTTTTTCCTTCCGGTTTTAAATAAAAACCTGCCGGCCAGGGTTTTGGAATTTTTAATTTCTTCACCAATTCGGCGATTTCCGACTTTTCCATTCGATTCCCCTTTTTATTAAATTTTAAACGAGCAAATGATTTATTTTAGTGTATAGTTAAAAATTATTTGTGTCAACGATGAAATAAAATAAAAAAAACCCCCGCTATGCGGGGGTATAAATTTTAAATAATCTCAACATCATGCGGCTTACTTTCTTCCCAAGCTGCTTGGCTCATTCGCGTGAATTTACGAGGAGAATATTTTTGCAAATCTTTAATTGTTGCCGCTCCCGCATAAGTCATTCCGGACCTTAAACCGCTTACCAAGGCACCTAAAATACGAATAAGGGGACCACGGTAAGGCACATGCCCGGTGATACCCTCGGGCTGAATCATATCCTTAAGCTCGGCTTTAATAAAATTATCCCCCTTAATACCAAGATTAACATTTAAAGAAGACATTCCCCGCACCACTTTAACCAATCTGCCATTATCATCAATAATATCGCCCGGGCTTTCATCGGTGCCAGCAAAAAGAGTTCCTATCATTACCGTAGAAGCGCCACAAGCAATGGCAATGGAAACGTCGCGAGGGAATCGTATTCCGCCATCCGCAATAATCGGAATTTTATGTTTTTCTGCTTCTCTGGCGCATTCCAAAACTGCCGAAACCTGTGGAACACCGGCGCCGGCCACAATGCGAGTGGAACAGGTAGCTCCCGGCCCAATGCCAACTTTAATCGCCGAAACATCAAGATGGGCATAATCGCGAACCGCTTCTTGGGTGGCAACATTACCGACAATTAATTCGCAATTGGGCAAATGCCGGCGGATTAATTTTGTTACTTCCATGGGTTTTAAACCATGGCCATGAGCGACATCCAACACTAAAACATCGGCCCCGGCGCCGATAAGCGCCCGAGCTCTTAGAAGAGAGTCTTCACCGACTCCAATTGCCGCCCCAACCCTCAACCTGCCAAAATCGTCTTTGATAGCCGATGGATATAAAGCTGATTTGAAAAGGTCTTTTTTAATCAAAAGCGCCATTAATTTGCCTTTTTTATCAATAAAAGGAAGTTTCCCTAAAAGACGCTGTTTGGCAAAAATTTTTTCAGCGATAGCGCGGGCATCTTTTTCGGCAAGAAATTTTCCAGCGCTCTCCGCAACGATTAAATCTTTTCTCGGCAACATATATTTTTTAATAAGTTCCGAGCTTTCGGCTTTTGCAAGTTCATATTTGGTGACAAGGCCTAATAATTTTTTTCCCTTGTCAATTATCAAAACGCTATCAATTTGTTTTTCCGCCAATAGCTCTCGAGCTTGCCAGACAAGATTTTCGGGAAATAAAGTATAGGGACTGCGGATTAAGGCCTCTTCGGCCGACTTAACTTTTAAAACTTCCCTGACCTGTTCTTCGATATTCATATTTCTATGAATAACGCCGATTCCGCCATATCGCGCCATTACAATCGCCATTTTGCTTTCGGTAACGGTATCCATATTAGCGCTGATAATCGGAACGGCTAACTTGATTTTTTTTGTAAGATAGCAAAAAGTATCCGGATCAAGTCGGCTTTTCAAATTTGATTTTTGAGGGCGCAAAGAAATATCGGAAAAAGTTATTCCAGCTTCAATTAATTTATCTCTGAAATCCATACAAAATAATATTATTACAAAAAAACCATTTCCGCAAAATTTTGCGGGAATGGTTTTAAATAAAAATAATTTAATACCAACTAAGCGTTTCTGTCTTCCTCTCCATTCCAAGGACTTTTATAATCAGCCGAAAGCCCGGCATATTCTTCTTCTCCTTCCCAAGGGAAACGAACCCATTTGTCATACTTTTCTCTTAACCAGATATTTGGTTTCAACCATCCATCTTCTTTACAAAAAAGCGCGAGAGTAAAGTTTCCTTGGCTTATATAGTGAGACATCGTAAATCCCGTGTCAACAATATCATCAACCACCAAAGAATTTTTTGTCGGCGCTAAAAGAAGGGGCAACTTCAATCGATAATGCAGATAAACCGCCAAAACCAATCCACCAGCCGGAATGCCATAAATACCATCAAAATTTATGGAAGAAAAAAGAGAAAGCTGTTTTGGCTGCTGTTTGTATTCCAGTAACTTATTAACCAACCGTTCTATATCTTCATAAAAATCATCATGCTCGTAAACCAGCCATTTTTCCGTTTCGTACATTTTCCTCTCCTTCAGTTTTTAAAGATCTAAATTTAGAATTTAACAAGTATACCAAAAAACGAACTTTTTACAAGTTCGTTTTTTGATGTTTTTTCCGCCACTCCTCTATTTTCTTGTGGTTGCCGGAAAGAAGAACTTTTGGGACAGCATATTTCTTGTTTTTTTTATTTTGTTTCGAAGACGGATAAACAAAAACTTCCGGACGAGTATAAACTGGAACCCCGGCGCCAAATCTTTTTTCTTCAAGCGATTCATATTTTCCTAAAACACCGGGAATATGACGAGAAACGGCATCAATAACAACCATCGCCGGAAGTTCACCACCGGTTAGAACATAGGGACCTATGGATAAATTTTCAATTTTTAATTTTAAATTTTTAATTATATTCTTAATGCGCTCATCAATGCCTTCATAGTGGCCACAAATAAAAATAAAATGATCATATTTTTTTGACCATTCGGCAGCCATTTTAGAATTAAACTGCTTTCCGGAAACGGAAAACAAAATAATTTTTACTTTTTCTTTTTTTAATTTCAAACTTGTTATTGCTTTGACAAACGGCTCAAGTTTAAAAACCATACCGGGACCGCCACCATAAGGAGTGTCATCTACAGTTTTATGTCTATCTTCTGTAAAATCACGAAGATTAATAATATTTATTTTTATTTTCCCCAATTTTTGGGCACGCATAATTATGCTCTCGTTGAAATAAGAATCAAAAATTTTTGGGAATATCGTTATAATATCAAACCGCATCATAAACAAATACTAATAGATTACAAAAAAAATTAAAAGCCCTATCGCATAAGGGCTTTTTTAGTGTAATTATTGGCAGCATTCCAAAGCATGAAACCGGTAACGCCCAAATCTTCAGACGCTTGAATTTGGGCCTTTACTTCTTTCGGACCGTAGAAAACAACCGGGCCACAGCTATAAATATTGGGAATACTGAAATCCTGAATCCACGGCCTGACTTCACCATTAAATCCGATTGACCGAAGATATCTTAACCCGGGTTCAAGCGTTCTTTTATAAACAATATAAGGATTTGTATTGGGATCTTTAAGCCCAAATTCCCCGCATTGGTAATGCGATGGATAAGCCATGGGGCTTATCACATCAAAAAATTCGGCAATATCGGAAAGTTTCTGGCCAATGCCTGGCTCTGATCCGTAAGCGAACACTTCACCGAATATATCTATAGACAGAACTATATTGGTATTATTTTTGGCGGCATAATCTTTAAGTTGTTGTTTAATGGTGGAAAAAACCTGGCGCATTGTCTGGTATTTGTCTTTTCCATCCCAAACGGGATATATAATATCGTTTTTAAGATTGCAGTTTTTAAGATCGGACGGAAATCTTATATAATCAAAATTAATTTCATCAAAACCCATATCAATTCCTTGTTTGGCGATTTCAATATTGTAATTAATAACTTCATCCGAAGCCATGTCAACCCAATATCTTTGCCAAATTTTTTTGCCCGAAAAACACATATCGCCATTTTTATTTCTTATCGCAAGATGCGGCCGATTTTTGGCCAGATAAGAATCTTGAAACATAACTAACCGCCCGATAACATAAATTCCTTTTTGGTGAAAACGCTCGACAATATCTTTAACGTATTGGTTAACCTGGAGTTTATCCACTTTAAAATCAATAATGACCGCGTTTAACTCCGTGCCATCAAAAAGCGAAAAAATATATCCAACTTTTGACGGATTATAAAGATGATCAACGCTGAGATATACCGCTTTGGCCGCTGCCCGGCTTGGACTTTCCACTGCTAAACTTGCAAGCATTATTCCGTAGCCGGCATGACGTTTTTCTCTGCTAAAAAAATCATCAAGAGTGCCAAACGAGTATCCGCGACTGATTAAATATGGAATAATTGTTTTTAACGACTCAACCGTAATCGGCAGTTCGTGAAAAACCAAAACGTGCCTGTACTCTCCCCGATTTTCCCGCGATTCAATAATCTTTTTAACTCTCTCAATGAGCGCCGTTGGCGGTCTTTTTTTGGAATGATCATCGTAATCCATAGTATTGATGTCGGGTTTTTCCAAAGAAACAACTTTATAGTGGCGCCCGTAACCAAAAATAGCGCTATTAATATATTCATTCAACTCCGTATCGATAGCCCAATAAGGTGGCCTAAGATATTTTGGATGCCGACCAGTGATTTTAAAAATTAAAGAATCAGTTTCTTGAATGTTTTTTAAAATATCGCTATTGCCGTAATTATTTCTTGCCTTCAACTTAAGAAGATTATCGTGACCATAAGTATGATTCTCTACGAAAAAACCTTTTTGACTAAGAGTTTCTATCAACTTTGGGTGGACTTGAGCTTCACCGCCAATAACAAAAAAATGCGTGGGGATAAATTTTCCGAAGCTCGACTCAAGAAGTTTCATCAAACCGATTTGGCCGTTTTTACCTAAAAGAACATCAGGCCTTGGACCGTCGTCAAAAGTTAATACTACGAGTTTTTCAATCGCTAAAGAGTTAGAAGGATATAAAAAGCCTATTAACGCAAAAATTAAAACAGCGATTAGGCGTTTCATTGATTTTCCCCTATTTTTTAAAGAACAAATATGTTTACTTTATAATCTATAATAAAAAACGATTAAAGTAAACTTATTAACGGTTAGTTTTCAAAAAATAAATCCGCCCCGCATCCGTCAACTGACGGAGCGGGACGGATTTATTTTTTCGGATTACACTTCGATTTCACTCAGTGTAACCATTAGGTTAAAGTTGTTTCAAATCTTCCACAACTTCATCCATATTTCTGGGGCTTTCTCTTCGAGGACGAGGCGCAGCTCCTTCCGGTTCTTCTATTTTCAAGTTAACGCGCGCGTTATGGCGAGCGCCGACTATGCGAAGAAGAGTCCGAAGGGCTTTAGCGGTAGAACCCTGTCGCCCGATGAGCATGCCCATATCTTCTTGGTGAACTCTTAGGTCTAACAGAACTCCCATCTCGTCAACCTTGCGGTCAACTTTGACATCGTCTGGATGATCAACAATTGACTTTACAAGGTATTCAAGAAATTCCTGATCAACTGGTTTAGTCATTTCTTTGGATAATCTTATTTTAAAGCTTTAGCAGATCGACCCATCTACTAATTTTTAATTAAGTATAACAAATGTAGGCAACTTTGTCAAACAGTAGAATTTTCGGTCGGCGCAGGCATTGCCACTGATTTTACTTCTTCCCTTGTCACTCGCCCATTTTCACTTTTCGCTCTTTTATGAACCGGAATTTTTTTACCGGAAATTATACCTTGCGACACCAACAAATTATGAATAGTGTCCGACGGCTGGGCGCCTTTTGAAATCCAATATAAAATTCTTTCTTTATTTAAACTTACCGATTTTATTTTGCGATTGATATTGCCAAGTAACTCCAAATACTTCCGCTTGGCGGCGGCAGTTTTTTGAGTTACCACAACCCTGAAAGTAGCGGTATGAATTTTCCCAACTTTTTGTAAGCGTATTACAAGCATTAATTTTGATTTTTTAATTTTAAACTTTAAATTTTTATCACATCCCCATATCGCCCATTCCGGGCATTCCGCCAACTGGCGGGTTATTTTTTTCAGGGCTATCGGCAACCAGCGTCTCGCTCGTTAAAAGCATGGAAGCAATTGAAGCGGCATTTTGCAAAGCAGTTCTGGTTACTTTTAATGGATCAATGACACCATCTTTAATCAAATCGCCATATTCGCCGGTAACGGCGTTAAAACCGATTCCTTTTTCTTTAGCGCTCACCGTCTGAATTACTTCATTATCGTCTTTGTTTGAATTTCTGGCAATAACTCTCATCGGCGACTCAAGCGCGCTTAATACCAAACTAATACCTTTGGCTTCATCACCAAATTCCGCCGCGCCGCCAAGATTCTTAAGATTTTTTATTTCCCTTGCCGCTTCAAAAAGCGCCACCCCGCCGCCGGCCACAATCCCCTCCTCAATCGCCGCTTTAGTGGCCGAAACCGCGTCTTCAATCCTAAACTTTTTTTCTTTCATTTCCGTTTCGGTCGCGGCGCCGACTTTGATAACTGCCACGCCGCCCGAAAGTTTTGCGAGTCGCTCCTCTAATTTTTCCCGGTCAAATTCCGACTCGGTTTTTTCAAGCTGGGTTTTTATTTGTTTTATTCTTTTTTCTATTTCCGATTTAGAACCGCCCCCGCCGACAATAGTGGTGTTATCTTTGCTGGCAACCACCCTCTTGGCTTCTCCCAAAGAATTTAGCTCAACATTTTCAAGCTTCATTCCTTTATCTTCCGAAATAACATCTCCATTAACTACCGCCGCTATATCTTCCAAAAGCTCTTTTCTTCTGTCTCCAAAACCCGGAGCTTTAACCGCCAAAACATTAAATACGCCCCTAAGTTTATTTACAACCAAAGTCGCAAGCGCCTCGCCTTCAATTTCATCGGCAATAATAACCAAATTTTTGCTTCCTGATTTTACCACTTTCTCTAACAGTGGCATTATTTCAGCAAGCGCCGACACTTTTTTATCGGTAATTAAAATGTAGGTCTTTTCCATAACCGATTCCATGCGTTCGGTGTCGGTAACCATATAGGGGCTAACGTAGCCTCGGTCAAACTGCAAGCCCTCAACCAATTCATAGCCAACACCCAGGGTTTGCGCCTCTTCAACAGTTACAACACCTTCTTTACCGACCTTGCTTATGACTTCGGCGATAAGCGAACCCATATCTTCGTCATTGGCAGAAATTACCGCCACGTCTTTTATTTTTTCTTTGGTAACTGGTTTGGAATTTTTTTTCAAAATTTCCGAGACCTTCACAACAGCTTTGTCCATACCTCGTTTTAAAACCATCGGATTGGCGCCGGAATTTATAAGATTTATTCCTTCGGCAATCATCGCCTGCGCCAAAACCACAGCCGTAGTCGTGCCGTCGCCGGCCACATCATTTGTTTTTGATGCCGCTTCTTTAACCAATTCCGCGCCGATATTTTCAAATTTATCTTTAAGCTCAATTTCTTTGGCGATGGTTACGCCGTCGTTAGTAACTACCGGCGCCCCAAAACCCTTGTCTAAAATAACATTGCGGCCGCGAGGCCCTAGAGTGATTTTTACGGCATTAGCCAATTGGTCAACGCCTCTTTTTATAGCTTCTCTGGCGATAACGCCACTTATTATTTGTTTAGGCATATTTTTTTAATTTTTAATTTTTTAAAATAAATAAATTATTTTCCGAAGCTTATGAAAGCGTTTTAGCATGGTTTCGCCATAGGCGAATAAAACGCTTTCATCGGACAACGAGGTCGCCGCTGGGCGACCGAGTGCGCGAGGAAAATGAATTATTTATTTTAAAAAATTTTATTCTAAAATTGCGAGGATTTCTTCCTCTTTTAAAATTTTATATTCAACGTCGCCGATTTTAAATTCGGTGCCGCTATATTTTTCATAAACCACTTCATCGCCTTTTTTAATGCCGGATTTTTTTATTTTTTCGCCACCGCCAACCGCTACCACCCGGCCTTGAGCTGGTTTCTCTTTATCTACGGTTTCAGGCAAAATAATACCTAACTTGGTCTTTCCGGCTTCTTTTGTCGGAGCGATAACCGCCCGGTCACCCAATGGTTTTATAGAAAATTGTTTTCCCATGGTTTTGTATGATTAATAATAACATCTTATTAAAAAAATAATTTTTTGTCAATATTTTAAAATAAAATAAAAGAGCTTATTTTTGCTCTTTTAAAATTTTTTGCCAAGATTTTGGCACGGTCTTTTTCGGCGGATTAATAACCTGATGAACTAAACCAAATTTTAAAGCGGTTTTAACGTCAATCCTGGTTAAAATTTGAAAATATTTTCTAATCATTTTTTCCGGCATATTCGAACTGTTTTTAACGATTCTCACCAAGGCATCAAGAAGACGGTTTTGATGAATGGAAGATTCTTCGGATTCGGCCGGCCCTTCGCTGTCTCCGCCACAAAAATAAATACTCGGCGCATGAAAACCAAAAACAGCATTGGGAAGCGCTTTTCTTAAATCACCCGCCATAAATATGATAAATCCGGCGGATGACGCGTATCCGGCGACAACCGTCACAACGGGAAGTTGAGAATTTCTAATATGGTCGTAAATTTTAAACATGGCATAAGTGTCGCCGCCCTCGCTGTTTATATAAATAGTTAGAGGTTTTTTTGACTGCAGTGATTCAAAGCCAATCAAAATATTAAAGAATTCGTCGGCAAGCGACCAGGTAATTACGCCGGAAATTGAAATGAGGCGTAAATTTTTGTTGAAATATAACCCGCCCGCCTCTTCATTGACATTTTCATTGCCAGACGGTTTACTATTTCTTTTCATGACCGGCTCCAGATTTTTATGTTTTTTAAAAGGACTTTTAAATAATGTTCAATTGAAATATAATTAAATTATTAGGGGTTGTCAAAGTTTAAACGATTTGATATACTATTATGATTAAAATCTTCTTGCTTCATATTATTGCGAACGCCATAGCTATTTTAGCTTCAGCATGGCTTATACCTAATGTTTTTTACGAATATGAATTTATTAGTTTAATTAAAATTGCGGCAATGCTCGCCGCGGCAAATACCTTAATTAAACCGGTGTTAAAAATGATCTTTAGCCCTCTTATTCTTATCACGCTTGGATTTTTCACTTTAGTTATAAATATCTTTCTGATTTGGCTGGTCGTTTATTTCGCTCCGGAACTTTCTATCGTCGGACTTACCGCTTATTTCTTAACAATGATTGTAGTTAGTTTTTTCAACTTTATAGTTTCAGCAATTAAAGATAAAAAATAACAAAGAAAAGAAAATGAAATTTAAAAATTGTAGGCGGGGGCGTGCCGCCCCGAGCAAAGCGAGGGGTGGGGCTAAGCAATTTTAAAATTTTATTTTCTTTTCTAAAATTTATGTTAGAATTTTTGTCAATAATTCAAATAATCATTTCCGCGCTTTTAATAGGAGCGATTCTTCTTCAGGCGCGCGGCTCGGGCCTTTCATCGGTTTTTGGCGGTGAATCAACTTTTTATCATACCCGCCGAGGAATGGAAAAGATAATTTTTTGGGCCACAATTATTTTAGCGATTTTATTCGTAATTACCGGCATTGCCTCATTCTTATTTTAAATTTCATTATTGGATTAAGTTCTGGAAGCACCTTAATTTTAAGGAAAAGTTTTGGTTTGGCATTTTTTCCATTGTCATTCTTTTTTCGATTTCTTTTTTGGTTGGAAATTTTTACCGCAGCCAAACAACAATAATACCGGCTCAAGGCGGCACTTATGTTGAAGCTATCCCCGAATCGCCTCATAATTTTAATCCGGTTTTATCAACCAACGACGCCGATCGCGACGTTTCCCGATTAATATTTTCATCGCTTTTTAAATACAACGAACGCGGCGAGCTGGTACCAGATTTGGCCTCAAGCTATGACATTTCAAAGGACGGAAAAACTTATACCATAAAATTGAAAAGCGGAATTACCTGGCATGATGGTGAGCAATTTAGCAGCGAGGATGTTGTTTTTACTATTAACGCCATCCAAAACTCTGAATATGCCAGCCCGCTAAGAAATAGCTGGCAAGGAATAAAAGCTGAAGCCATTGATACAAACATAGTAGCTCTTACTCTTAAAACGCCTTATGCCGCTTTCACCCCGAATTTGACGCTCTTCGGCATACTGCCAAAACACATCTGGAAAACGGTAATGCCTCAAAATTTTCCTTTGGCGGAATTTAATTTAAAACCGATTGGCACCGGTCCGTATAAATTTATAAAACTTCAGAAAGATTCATTAGGTCGCATTGCTTCAGTAAATTTATTAGCTAATGAAAATTATTTTGCCGGGACTCCTTTGATAAAAAATGTAATTTTAAAATTTTACCTTTCCGAAGAAGAAGCAGTATCGGCTTTTAATAGGAAAGAGGTTGATGGTATTTTGCTTCAAACGGCTCAAAATAAAAATCAAATTAGAAGCACTGATAATTCAATTGTATTTTCTCTGCCTTCGCTGCGAATTTACGCTGTTTTTCTTAACACCGATGATAAAATTTTAAAAGATAAAAATGTTAGATTGGCTATAAATTACGCTATAAATCGGGAAGAACTGATCAGTAAATTACTAAGCAATGAGGGTAAAATAGCAATTGGGCCAATACCGCCGGGTTTGCCGGGTTCAAGCCCGGATATGCAGGGATATGGCTATCTCCCTCTAAAAACTAAAGATATTTTAGAAAAATCCGGCTGGACTAAAGATGAAACCGGCGTATACGCGAAAAAATTAGGAAAAGACAAAGAAGCAACGTCTTTAAAATTTTCTATAATTACTACAAAATCAATTCAACTGGCCGCCACTATGATTCGCGATTACTTAAAAAACGTTGGCATTGAAAGTGAATTAAAAATCATATCTTTAGGAGAACTACAGCAAAACTATTTGAAAACTAAAAATTATAATGCCATTTTAATAGGTGAATCTTATACCGACGCGACCGATCCTTACGTTTTCTGGCACGGCGCCGCCATAAAAGATCCGGGACTTAATCTCAGTTTGTACAACAACAGAAAGGTTAATAAAATTTTAGAAGACGCACGACTGATTTCCGATCTTGCTAAGAGAGCTGTAAAACTTGAAGAATTTCAAAAATTAGTGTTAAGCGACGCGCCGGCAGTTTTCCTGTACTCCCCCAATTATATTTATGTTGTTAAAAATAGCGTTAAAAACATAAATTTATCAAAACTTAACGTTTCTTCGGCCCGTTTTTCAAAAATTAACGAATGGAGTATAGAAACAGAAAGAGTATGGCGATAGACTTACAAAAAATCTCCGGCCTGCCCATTTTTTTTGATAAGAAGAGAATTGATTTGAATTTTAATGGAGATTTCCCTTATATTAAAAAATCTGAAAGAACCTTAGAAGAACTTAAGCTGTACTTAAAAAATTCCGATGTTAAAAATTGGTCGAATCCGATTTATCGCGTCTGGCGCAACGCTCATTTGGCGTCCGATAACGAAAAAATAACTTCTCATAATTTGCGGTATGATTTAACTCTTTTGCCGTCGGGAATTATCGGCGACGAATTTGTTAAAACTGCAGGCCATTACCATAAAAATCCTTATCCGGAAATTTATGAAGTTTTATTGGGCCGCGCTTATTTTTTAATTCAATCGGAATCAATTGTTTATTTGGCCGAAGCCGGTCCAGGAGAAAAATTTATAATTCCGCCTTCCTTTGGTCATAATACAATAAACGTTTTTAACGAACCTCTTTTAATGACTAACTTGGTTAGTGAAAAAGCCGAGTATGATTACGAACCGTACAAAAATAATCATGGCGCTATGTATTATTTTCTAAAAAATAATGACTTGATTGATATTGTTAAAAATCCTAATTATGAATCGGTGCCGGAAATAAAAAAAATCCGAGTCAGAGAATATCCCGAATTTGGCTTAGTAAAAAACAGGCCGCTTTATAGTTTAGTAAACAATCTGGAAAAATTAAAGTTTCTAAATTACTCTGAAGAATTCTCCACGCTCGGGTGGTGAAATTGGCAAACACGTACGGTTCAGGGCCGTATGCCGCAAGGCTTGAGGGTTCAACTCCCTCCCCGAGCACACAATATAAAAAACAATAAAAAATATGATAAAAACAAAAATAACGCCGCCGGAAGTAAGGTTAAAACCAACATCCGAGGCAATTGTCCGCAATGCTACGCATAGCGTTGCAGGCGGGAAAGAAAATAAAGAAAATTTAAAATTAGTCCCTCTAGGCGGACTTGAAGAAATAGGCCGCAATTGTTCGTTTTTGGAATATAAAGACGAGATTGTAATTATTGATATGGGCATCCAATTCCCTGAAGAAGAAACTCCGGGAATTGATTTTATCATTCCCAACACCACATATCTTGAAGGGAAAAAGAAAAATATTAAGGGATTGATTTTGACTCATGGCCACTTTGACCATGTTGGCGCTATTCCTTATTTAATAGAAAAAATCGGCAACCCTATTATTTACGCCACCGGAATGACCAGAGCTATTGTTTTAAAACATCAAAATGATTTTCCTCGCGCTCCCAAACTGAATATTAATAAGGTGGAAAGCGGCGACATTGTAAAGATCGGTAATTATTTTACCGCTGAATTTTTCGGCGTTGACCATACTATACCCGACACCGCCGGCGTTATCATTAAAACGCCCGTTGGCAACGTTGTTCATTTTGCCGATTTCCGAATTGATTATGACGCCGATGGGAAGCCGCGAGATTTAAGCGATTACCAAAGGATTGGCAGAATGGGCATTCATACTCTAATGATTGATTCAACAAATGCCGACGAACCAGGCCGTTCGCTTTCGGAAAAAATCGTTGAAAAAAATCTGGAAGAACTCTTTATCAAGACCGAAGGAAGAATCATTATTACCTTATTTTCAACTCTTTTAACCAGAATTTATGAGATACTAAAAATTGCCGACAGAATCGGGCGCAAAGTCGCCATCACCGGGCGTTCAATGAAAGAAAATATAGAATTAGCCCAAAACCTGGGCTACATTAAACCGGCTAAAGGCCTTATTGTTTCTATAGAAGAAATAAACAAGTATAAAGACAGCAAAATTATGATATTTACCACCGGTTCCCAGGGCCAGACGAATTCTGGGCTGATGAAAATATTAACCGGAGAAAATCGCCACGTAAAAATAAAATCAGGAGATATGGTTATATTCTCTTCGTCAGCCGTACCTGGCAACGAAAGAAGTATTCAAAACATTAAAGACGGATTATGCCGTCAGGGAGCGGATGTTTATACTTCCGGGTTGATTGACATCCACGCCAGCGGCCACGCGCCTGCCGAAGACCTTAAAACCGTAATAAAACTTATAGAGCCTCAGTTTTTACTGCCTATTCACGGTCACTATTTCAAACGCGCCGCCAACGCCAAACTGGGAACAGAAATGGGCATAAGTAAAGATCGTTTAATGCTTATGGATAACGGGCAAGTTGCCGAACTTGGTAAAAATTCTTTCAAAATAACAAAAGAAACCGTGCCGGCCTATTATGTTATGGTTGACGGTTTGGGTGTGGGAGACGTTAGCGAAGTGGTTTTACGCGATAGAAAATTAATGTCGGCCGATGGAATGTTTGTTATTATTGCTGTTGTTGACAGCCAAACAGGAAAAATCAAAGGCGAACCGGATATTATTTCAAGAGGATTCATCTATATGAAAGAATCAAAAGAACTTTTAGGACAAACCAGGAAAAAAATAAAAGAAATTATAAATAAAACCGCAATTCCAAGTAATGAGTTAAATTGGGTTTACACTCGCAACAATTTACGGGATAAAATTGGCCAATTTCTCTATTCTAAAACCAAACGCCGCCCAATGATCCTGCCAGTTATCGTGGAAATTTAAGAGTTAAAATAATCAAGTTTCATTGCTTTCCGAACTTCGCCGAGTGTTTTAGAAGTTACAATTCTCGCTTTTTTAGTCCCCTCTTCTAAAATTTTCATTATAGCTTTTGGGTTTTTGGTAAACTCTGCTCTTCTTTTTCTTATCGGAGCCAAAAAATTTTCTAAAACTTCTATCAATCGCTTTTTGATGGCGACATCGCCCAAACCGCCTTTTCGGTATTGTTTTTTTAACATTTCAACGGTTTTTTTATCGGCATCAAAAGCGTCAAGATAAGCAAACACGACATTACCCTCAACACGCCCTTGATTTTCAACATGAATATGATTTGGATCCGTATACATAGCCATAACTTTTTTGGCAACGACATCCGCGGAGTCTGACAAATAAATCGCATTTCCTAAAGATTTGCTCATTTTCGCTTTTCCGTCTATTCCCGGCAATCGACCGGTTTTTGAAACCAAAGCTTTTGGCTCAATCAAAATCGGTTTGTAAATTTTATTGAATTTTCTTACAATTTCCACAGCCTGTTCAATCATCGGTAATTGATCTTCGCCAACGGGAACCAAATCCGCTTTAAAAGCCACAATATCGGCCGCTTGGCTTACCGGATACGTTAAAAATCCGGCCGGCACGTTGCCGCCGAATCCCCTTTGTTTCATTTCATCTTTAACTGTCGGGTTTCTTTCAAGACGAGATAGGGTTATAAGATTTAAAAAATACATCGTTAATTCCGCCAGTTCGGGAACGAGCGATTGGATAAAAATGGTGGAAACTTTAGGATTTATGTCGATACTAAGATAATCTAAGGCAACTTCAAAAACGTTTTTCCTTACCTTATCCGGATTATCGGCGTTATCGGTTAAGGCCTGCGTATCGGCGATAATAATATAAGTTTTGTATTGGTTTTGAAGTTCTACGCGCGCCTTTAAAGAGCCAACGTAGTGGCCCAGATGAAGCGATCCGGTCGGCCGGTCGCCGGTTAAAATTATTTTTTGAGTTGACATTTTCATAAAATACCGTTAATATTATCTCACTTCTTTTACAATATATCAATAAGGAGAAAAAATGCCGCGACGACTGTATTTGGTAAGACATGGTGAAACGGAATCTAATCGCTTAAAAATAATCCAAGGCCAAAATAAACGACAATCATCGAATCTGGATACTTATGGAGATCCTTTAAATTTTAATGGAGTAAAACAGGCCATTCTTTTAGGAAAAGCCCTTGCTAATATCAACTTTCAGTTTACTTATACTAGTCCCTCTGCTCGCGCTTTTAACACCGCAAAAATAGTTCTATTTCATAATTATTATTGGTATGAAACATTTGTGGGAAAAATACTTCCTAAAATAGAAGACGGACTTCTTGAAGTAGATCAAGGCTTGTTTGAAGGAATGCGCGCAGATGAAATACCAGCTCAATATCCAGCGCTTTACGAACTTTATCGCACAGAACCATCACAATTTGCCTTTCCTCAAGGTGAAAGTATGATTGAATTTAAAGAAAGGATCGGCCAAACTATTGACCAAATACTACAAAATAAGTTTTCAGAAGAAAATATTCTTGTAGCAAGCCACGGCGGTGCTATTGCCATGGCTTTTATTCACATATTTGGCCTGGATATGAACCGAATGTATCACGCCATCCGCCATCATAATTGCGCTTATTCTATTATTGAGTGGCCCTCGCCTAATTCTTCGCCGCGAATAGAATGCCTTAATAACACAAGCCATTTATATGGGATTTATTTATAACGCTCAATAAGAACCTTAATATCTTTTTTAACTCTATTTAAAATAATTTCGTCTTTCGCTTCAATATTTAAACGAACCAGCGGCTCGGTATTGGAAGGCCGTATGTTTAGCCAAAAATCGGAGGTCTCAACCGTAAGCCCGTCAAACCAATTCATTTCATAGCCCTCAAAATTTTGGGCTATTTTTTTTATAAATTCATCGGGATTGGCTGTTTTTAAATTGATTTCGGCGATAGAAACATATTTTGCCATCTCACCAGCCAAAACCGATAAGCTCTTATTTGTTTGGCTTAAAATTTGGAGCATTACCAAAAAACTTATAATTCCCGAGTCGGCATAAAAATTATTTTTAAAGAAATAGTGGCCCGAGGTTTCAATACCCAAAATTCCGTCTTCCGCCCGCATTCTTCTTGCGATATAAGTGTGGCCAACTTTTTCGCGAATCGCCGTTCCATTATAGGCGCGCGCGACATCTTCAATAATACGGCCAGCAACTGCGACATAAATAATTTTGCCATAATGATTTTTCTTTAATAAATAACGCGCCATTAAAGCGCCTATTATTGACGGACTTACCGTTTCCCCGTTTTCATCAATAAAAATAATCCTGTCGCCGTCGCCGTCAAAAGCGCAGCCGAAATGATAGTGATGGGTTTTGACTTCTTCCGTCAGGCCTCCCAAATTATTTTTTAAAGACGGATTTGGCTCCCGGTAAGGAAAATCTCCGTCCGGAGCGAAATAAAGCGGCGTATAATCAATTGGGATTTTTTCTAAAACTTTTTTTATTACAGGCCCGACAACGCCCGAGCCGGTATCAATTGCGACCCGCATCGGCCTTAATGCGTCAATATCAATAAAATTTAAAATGTGGTTTAAATAGTTATTTAATATGGATTGCTCAATAACCTTCCCGCAATCCACTTTAAATCGCGGCAATATGCTTTCTCCCGTGATTATTCTTTTTATTTCTTCGAGCCCCGAATCACTTCCTATAAATTCAACGTCTTTTTTCATCAGTTTAAACCCATTATATTCTTTTGGGTTATGAGAAGCCGTTACCATGGCGGCCGGAATATGAAAATAACCCGAAGCAAAATACACCATGTCAACCGTAACAAGGCCGATATCCAAAACATTTATTCCTTCGTCGGTTATGCCGGCAATGAAAGAACGTGAAAGAGCTTGCGACGACACGCGCGCGTCTTGGCCAATCGCTATTTTTTCCAGCGCTTCGGTTTCACTTTCTTTTAGATAAGCGGCAAAAGCCCGGCCGATTTGATAAGCCGATTTTTCATCAATTTCCTCAGGATAAATTCCCCTGATATCGTAAGCTCTGAAAATTTTGGAATTGACCGAGTTCATGTTTATATTTATATTATAACGTATAATTACTAATTATGTCTCTAAAAATCGGAATCGTTGGACTGCCCAACGTGGGAAAATCTACCCTCTTCAAAGCTCTAACGCGAGAACAAGTTAATATCGCTAATTTTCCTTTTGCCACGATTGATCCCAATGTCGGTATAGTAAAAGTGCCTGACGAGCGGATACAAAAGCTCGCCGAAATGTCAAAATCAAAAAAAATCATTCCGGTCGCCATTGAATTTGTTGACATCGCCGGCTTAGTTAAAGGCGCCCATGAAGGCGCAGGGCTGGGCAATCAATTTTTAGCGCGCATCAGAGAAGTTGACGTTATTGTGGAGGTAGTGCGCGCATTTGAAGATTCCAATATTATCCACGTTGAAGGTAATGTTAGTCCTCAGCGCGACATGGAAACTATTCAACTGGAACTGGCTATGGCTGATTTACAAACCGTAAATAAACATTTATTAAAAAATGAAAAAGATTTAAAAATCGGCGTAAAAAAAGCGCAGGAAGAAAAAATGGTTTTGGAAAAAATTAAAAATATCCTTGAAGCCTGTGACTTGGCCTCTAAAGCCAATTTATCCGATTCCGAACTTGAAATAATAAAAGATTTGCATCTTTTGACTTTAAAACCTTTTATTTTTGTTTTCAACGTATCCGCACAAGAGGCCTTGAGGACACAAGTGCGGATAACTAAGATTAAGGGCGGGTTAGAACTTGATTTAAAATTTGAAGTTGAAATTTCGGAAATGGAAGAATTGGAAGCCAATGAATTTAAAAGCGAATCGCGTTTAGACGACTTAATTAAAACTGCTTACGAACTTCTGGGGCTCATTACTTATTTTACGACCGGAGAAGATGAAACCCGCGGCTGGACGATTAAAGCCGGATACACCGCTCCCCAAGCCGGCGCGGCAATCCACACCGATTTTGAAGAAAAATTCATTAAAGCCGAAGTTATAAATTGGCAAAAATTGTTAGAGTGCGGCTCATGGGCAAAAGCACGGGAAAAAGGCATACTGCGCGTTGAAGGCAAAGAATATGTCGCTCAAGACGGCGACGTTATAGAATTTAAGATTTGACAAAAATATACATACTATGATATAGTAGGATTACTTTAAATAAAGTACCTGAACATCTAAATATCCAAAATGGAGAATGAAGATGGAAAACATTCTGCTTTTCGCCTTTACTGTTGCCATTTACTCTTTTGTCTGGTTTTTTTTCACTGATCCGATAGGTTGGAAGAAGCAAGTTAAGCGAATGGCTCTTGTGGCGCTTCTTGCTTTACCGTTTAATATCGACGGCAATGTGTTCACTATTGCCGGAAACGCAACTGCCGAGAAAAGCGTTTACTCTGTTTTATCCCTCTATCAGCGGGCAGAGCAGAATGCGGTGACCTTGTTCGGCCTTGCAGGGTATCAAAAAGCAGGACAAGATGTGGAAACTGGCATCGGCCTTGCAGGATATCAGCAGGCGGGGCGGAATGCGACAACTTTCGTCGGTCTTGCGGGATATCAACAGGCAGGGCGAGATGCGCAAGCTATCATCGCCATCGCGCTTTATCAGCGCGTTGGTGAAAAAACAAGAGCGTTTGGGGCATTCTCAGTGCTCACCAGAGATTAACGCGTTAGCAACGCGCAAAAATTTCCCTGCCTACCGGCAAGCAGGTTCGGCGGTCGCCTCGGGCGACCGCTTTTATTTTTTTATTTTTATTTTTATTTTTTTGTTTTTTTACTTTTGTCATCATAAGCTCCCTATAGGATTCTTATGATACCGACGTTTATTATCCTTTTAATCTACTAATAAGAATGAGTTTAATAAATATCACATAAGTTTAGAACCTTTGACAGCATAATCGATATTGTGATAGATTACTACCGATGAATACCGATGAAAATAAACTGGAATATGAGCTGGCTTACCTTTTGGCGCCGGATATTGCCGAAGAAAAATTGAATTTGGAAACCGCCGAATTAAAAAGAATAATTTCGGAAAATGGCGGAGAAGCAACTGAATCAAACGTCCCTAAAAAAAGATGGCTGGCCTACCCGGTAAAAAAACAAAGCCAGGCTTATTTTGGCGTCATTTATTTTAATATAGACAAAGAAAACATTAGCGAGATCAAGAAAAATCTTTCATTTAATAAAAATGTTTTAAGATTCTTGATAGTAAATAAATCTTTAAAAAAGACAAAACCAGTTATTGCGGCGCCGGTCAAGCTATCCGATGAAACAACTCCGGTTCAAAGTTTTGACAGAAAACTGGAAAGCATATTAAATGGATGAAAGCGAGCAAGCGAGCTTTCATGGGTTGCGTAGCAACCCGGGATTCAATATTAAATTAAAATCATGAATTTAAATAAAGCGTTTATTTTAGGAAATTTGACTCGCGATCCGGAACTAAGGCAAACTCCAACCGGCCAAAATGTTGCCAGTTTTGGCGTTGCCACTAATCGCATGTGGACTGACCCCGCGGGAAACAAGCAAACCCAAACTGAATTTCATAACGTGGTCGTCTGGGGACGTTTAGCGGAAATTGCCAGCCAATATCTTGCTAAAGGCCGCCTGGTTTTTATTGAGGGCAGAATCACCAACCGTTCATGGCAAGATCAGCAGGGGCAGAAAAAATACCGGACGGAAATTGTCGCTGAAAACATGCAGCTCGGGCCAAGATTTCAATCGGCTCCAAATCAAAGCCAAGCGCCAGCTTCCGCTTCCCGCGAAAGCGATCACTCATCCAATTCTGACAGGGAAATCCTGCCGGAAGTTCAATTAGACGATATGCCTAAAAACGATGAAGAAATAAAAGTGGAAAATATTCCATTTTAAAAATATGGATATTAAAAAAGATAAAGTTTGTTATTTTTGCGCTCAAAATGTAAAAGAAATTGATTACAAAGACTCAGAGTTGTTGCGTAATTTTATTTCGGCTCAAGCAAAAATAATGCCCCGGAAAAGAAGCTATCTTTGCTCCAAACACCAGCGCCACTTGGCAACAGCCATAAAACGCGCCCGATTTCTAGCGCTTCTGCCTTTTACATCAAGATAAAACAAAATTGCCCCGCTTAGCGGGGCAATTTTGTTTTATCTATACAACTGCTGATTTTTTGATTTCTTGGATTAATTTTTTAACCAAATCCTGATTTTCTTTTAAATATTGCCGTGCGGCTTCGCTGCCCTGCCCCAATTTTTGATTTTCATAATTTATCCAAGTGCCGGATTTTGACAAGACATTGTATTTAAGCCCACAATTTATTATATCCCCTTCCCGTGATATACCTTCGTTGTACATAATGTCAAATTCGGCAATTTTAAACGGCGCCGCGACTTTATTTTTTACAACTTTTACCGTTACCCGATTGCCGACTACGTCATCGCCTTTTTTAATCTGGGCATTTCGGCGAACATCCAAACGAACCGAAGAATAAAATTTCAAAGCCATGCCGCCGGGCTGAGTTTCGGGATTGCCAAAAAATACTCCAATTTTCATTCTCAACTGGTTAATAAAAATAACCGCAGTATTGCTTTTGGCCGCGATAGCATTAAGTTTTCGCAAAGCCTGGGACATTAAACGCGCTTGAAGGCCCATGTGCTGGTCGCCCATTTCCCCTTCAATTTCAGCCCTCGGCGTCAAAGCCGCCACCGAATCAACAACAATCACGTCGCAAGCGTTTGAGCGCACCAAGCTTTCCACAATTTCAAGCGCTTGCTCGCCGTTATCCGGCTGGGAAATTAATAAATCATTAACCCTAACTCCTATTTTTTTGGCATATTCCGGGTCCAAAGCGTGTTCAGCGTCCACAAAAGCGGCTAAGCCCCCTCTTTTTTGAGCTTCGGAAACAACATGCAAAGCAAGAGTAGTTTTGCCAGACGATTCCGGACCGTAAATTTCAATAATCCGGCCGCGCGGCATTCCTCCGACTCCAAGCGCTAAATCTAAAGAAAGCGAACCTGTTGAAATAACATCAACATCAACTTTAGGAACTTCGCCGAGTTTCATTATTGAGCCGTCGCCAAACCGCTCTCTTAGGGTTTTTACGGTATCGTCTAAGGCCTTAGATTTATTACTTCTTACATCTTTTGTTTGTTTTGTCATATTTTTTTAAATTCTTAATTATTGTGTTTCTCTAAAGATCTGCCGAATTATTGTAGAAACTTTGCCGAAATTATTAACCGCTTTAATTTCAATAATATTAACACCAGTCGCTAATTGAATGTTTTTCTCAAAACCGCCTTTTGAATCAACATACGTGTTTTCTCCATTGATTGTCAAATCAATTCCATTATCGGTTCTGCCATTTATTAAAATTGTTTCTTCTTTGGTAATCGCGTCTTCGCTTGGTTTTATTATTAAATTTGGCGGCCCCATAAGAAAATTAAATTGATACCAAAGATAACTCGAAAGAAGTATTAATAACAATCCTCCGGAAAACATCATTAGTTTACTCGGCGTTAAAATAAAATAAGATTTTTTTTTAGCTATAGGTGTGTTGCCCGTTTGAAATGGAAAATTTGAATAAGCCGAATCGGAAGGTGCAGTTAAAGTTGAAGATTCAATTTTATTTTTATACGTTTCAATAATTTCATTTTCATCGGCATCTAAAAATTTGGATAATCTTTTAAAAATACCAACGCAATAAACTGTCGGCGGTAATTTTTCAAATTGCCCCGATTCCAGCGCTTCCAAATGGTAAAGCTGAATTTTGGTTAAATCGCTTAATCTATCAAGCGTTAAATTTTTTTCCTGTCTTTTTCTTTTTAAAAATTCAGCAAGGCCCGTTTTTTGAACGGGCGTTTTTAGCAATTCTTCATTTTTTAAATTTTCAGATAACTTCGTTTTCATTGTTTTTATTTTCGCTTACAATATTTATGCTGGTTCCGCCCAATTTTTCTAAGTAAACTTCTCGCGGTTTAGCGCCATCACCCGGCCCGATTAATCCTTTTTCTTCCATTATATCTAAAAGCCGCGCCGCCCGAGCATACCCCACGCTAAGCCGCCTTTGAAGAAGCGACGCCGACGCTTTTTTGGCTTGCAAAACAACAGTTTTTGCTTCAGCCAACAATTCATCTTCTTCTAAATCTTCAAACTCGCTTGAATTTGATTCAGGAGATCCTCCGTACGGAGACAAAATCGCTGATTCTTCCACTTCATTATTACCTGAAACCGGATTTTTTCCTGCGATATAATCAACTACTCTTTTAATTTCACGCTCTAAAATATAAACTCCCTGAAGCCGGCGCGGTTTTGCGGAATCGCCAGCAAGATACAACATATCGCCGTTTCCCAAAAGTTTTTCGGCTCCGGCCATATCAAGAATTGTCCGAGAATCAACTTGAGATGGCACCTGAAGCGCCATACGACTGGTAATATTAGCTTTAATCAAACCGGTCAAAACTTCCACTGACGGCCTTTGAGTAGAAACAATAAGATGAATTCCAACGGCCCGCGCCATCTGCGCCAATCGGATAATTGTTCCTTCAACTTCCCTCCCATAAGCCGCCATAAGATCAGCCAATTCATCAATAATAATTACCAAATAAGGCATAAAAGAATTTTCTTCCTGCTTTTTTAAAATAATATTATTAAAACTTAAAATATCTCTGGCGTTATAATCGGAAAGAACTTCATAGCGGCGTTCCATTTCCTTCACTGCCCAGCGCAAAGCATTGATTGATTTTTTGCCATCGCTTAAAACCGGAGTCAAAAGGTGGGGCAGGTCGCGATAATACGAGAGTTCAACCCGCTTTGGGTCAATGAGTATAAATTTTAATTGCTCCGGACCATTCCGCCAAATAAGCGAAGTAATTATGCTGTGAATGGAAACTGACTTGCCGGAACCGGTGGCTCCGGCAATTAAAAGATGGGGCATTTTTGAAAGGTCAGCAAAAACCGGTATGCCGGCAACATCACGTCCTAAAGCAAGTGTTAAAGTGCCTGATTTTTTAAAATTATCCGAATCAAGCAAACTACCTAGACGAACTAACGCAATTGATTTATTGGGCACCTCAATACCAACCAAGGCCTTGCCAGGTATCGGTGCTTCAATTCTTAAAGGATGAGCCGCCAAAGCCAGCGCCAAATCATTGTGAAGAGTGACTATTTTTGAAATTTTTACACCTTGAGCCGGCCTTAATGTGTATTGAGTAACAGTAGGGCCGATATTGACTTCTCCCATTTCAACATCAATGCCAAAATTTTGAAGCGTCCGTTTTATGATATTGGCATTGGCTTTTATATCGCCCGACATCGGCCGGCTTTCAATTCGTTCTAATAAATCTATTACTGGCGGATTATACGCGCCGCTCTTAAATTTAGGAACTTTAAACTCTTCCTCGTCATCTCTAGATTTGGCGAAAGAGGGTTTTTCAGCTTCTGCCACCACTGCTCGCTTTTCTTCTTTTGCCCCGCTAAGCGAGGCTTGATTCACGATTACCGGTTCTTCGACCGCCGCGCTTTTTTCTTCATCTTCATCTTCATCGCTTTCATCCTTGCCTATTTTTAAAGGAATATTTAACGTCATTACTGCCGAAATTAAAACAAAAGAAACTAAAAGCACTAAAGAAGCCCAGAAACCGAAGATTTTATTTAAAGAAATCGCTATGCCATAGCCAACCAACCCGGCATAATTATTTTCCGAATAAAGTTCCAAAATTCCCAATATTGAAACAAAAAGCAGAAGCGCGCCAAAAATAGTCGCGAAATAAATATGCTGGCGGCGCGATTTTAAAAATTCATAAGTCACGAGCAGAAAAATGGCCGGCAAAATGAAATATCCCCAACCAAATAAAAACCATAAAGATTTAAGCATCAGCTCGCCGAAAGGCCCGGCTTTATGCCAAATGCTTAAAAGCATAATAACGGCAAAACTAAAAAAAAGAATGGCGAAAATAGCTTTTTTGGTTTGATCTTCCAAATCAAAGAGCGGTTTTTTTGACGCGGATGCGATAGATTTTTCTTTTAATTTCTTTTTATTTTTTGCCATGAATTTATCTTAAAATAAAATCCCGCCAAAAGCAATAGCTTAAAGCGGGTTAAAAACATTACTTTACATCGCCAAAGTGCTTTGAGACGTCTTCAATGGTAAGCCCCTGGCTGGCTAAGAGTTTAGTATTAAAATTTCTGTCAGCTTCAAGCAGTTTGGCTCCTTCGTTTTCACCATAACTCTTAAGAAAAAAGATTAGTGCATCAAGATCTTTTGGAAAACAATATCCGCCAAATCCACGGTAGCCGCCATGATTAACATCAAGATGGGAATCGCCGATTCTGAAATCTGCCGCCATTCCGCGGTGGACATTTTCATAATCAACTCCCATTTTATCGCAAAGTAGATTTAGCATATTCGCGAAATTCACCTTTCTTACAAAATGAATATTGCCGCCGTATTTAATAATTTCTGCCTCGGTGGCAGTAATTCTTACCGGCTTATATGTTTCAAGACCCCAGGGCGACATAAACGGCGCTTTGGGAAGCAGAGAAAGCACAAAATGAGCCGCGTCAAGGCTTTGTTCGGTAAAGCCGACTATTTGGCGATCCGGCCTCGCGAAATCTTCCCAAGCTCGTTTTTCCGTGAGAAATTCCGGATTAAATAATAGTTTCCACCGTGGATACATATCTTGAAAGTACTGAGTTATGCCTGGCTGCACCGTTGATTTAATAACCACAATTTTGGATAGTGACTTATCAATTCTCTTCAAAGCACTAATTACTGCCAAAAAATCACAACCGCCATCATTACCGCGACGAGGTGTTGGCACGGCAATAAAAATAATGTCGGCCTTGTTAATATCGTCAAAATAACCTTTTTTAGGGTCTATGTCATACAAAAACAGGTCAAATTTCCTTTCATAGCCGCTTTCTTCAAACCAGCGCTTTAACGGCGTGCCTACCATGCCGACGCCAATTATCCCGATTTTCCAAACGTTCATTTTTCGGCTCCCATTTGGTGGATATAAAATTATTAAAAAACTTTATCGGTATTATATACCTGAAACTCTTAAAATTAGCAAATAATTTCAATGTATGATATAGCAAACACATAGCACCTTAATATATTAAGGTAACAGGAGGCGCCCAATGAAAAAAATCACGTTCTCGGTGATAAAAGCGGATGTCGGCTCAATTGGCGGGCATACAAAACCGTCAAAAAAAATGATTTCCAAGGTATCTAAATTAATAAGTGACGAGGTTCGGAAAGGATTTTTAATAGATGGATTAGTTACCTATACCGGTGACGATATCGCGCTTATTATGAGTCATGGCTTGGGAACCGGAAATAACGAAGTCCACAAATTTGCCTGGGATTGTTTTATTGAAGCGACAAAATTGGCATCGCGCGATGGATTGTATGGCGCTGGGCAGGATTTACTCGTTGACGCTCCATCAGGAAATATCAGAGGCGCCGGACCAGCGGTAGCGGAAATTGAATTTGTCCGCGATTCTAAAAGCAAAAATCGCCCAGCGGAAGCATTACTGGTATTCGCGGCCGATAAATGCGGACCGGGAATGTATAACTATCCTCTTTATTCAGTTTTTTGCGATCCGATGCACGATGGCGGATTGATTTTAAACCCGAAAATGCGTAAAGGTTTTGTTTTTACCATTATTGACATGGATGCCACCGGTGGCGACAGAATCATTCGCCTTGAGGCGCCGGAACGGATATGGGATGTCGCAATTTTACTGCAAAATCCTGACAGATTCGCAATTGAATCAATTGATTCGCGATACGCACCGGAAGAGCAAATTGCTTCCATTTCAGCAACACGGCTTCATAATATTGCCGGTAAATATACCGGCAAAGATGATCCAGTGGCGATCGTGCGCAGCCAAGGCATGTTTCCTGCGCCGGAAGAAATTATAGAGCCATATATGCTCGGCCATTTTGTTACCGGAGACGCGCGCGGCTCGCACGTTATGCCAATTATGCCTGTTGCCATCAATACCGCAGTTGTCGGGCCCTATTGTCTTCCGATTGTATCTTGCCTCGCATTTTCAATGGATAATGACGGAAAATTTTCTTCCGAATACGTTGATATTTTCGGCGATGGTGCTTGGGACGCGACGCGGATTAAAGTCCAGCAAAAAGCCGAAGAATGGCGGCGGCAGGGATTTATCGGACCGACAATGGCGTCTCACGCCGAACTTGCCTATA
>Ga0209541_10002862_pt1 | contig 32274 bp, 37 predicted proteins | sample RifCSPlowO2_01_FD_184027 | JGI IMG/M metagenome (GOLD analysis project Ga0209541, IMG submission 184027) | Groundwater microbial communities from Rifle, Colorado - Rifle CSP2_plank lowO2_0.1 (SPAdes) (version 2) | ecosystem: Environmental > Aquatic > Deep subsurface > Groundwater | place...
ACTTCTAAATAGTGATCAGAAAATTCATGGTTTTGCTCCGGGTCTAGAGCTTCAAGTAAAGCCGCTGAAGGATCGCCCCGGAAATCAATCCCGATTTTATCGATTTCGTCCAGCATAAATACCGGGTTATTTGTTCCGGCAGTGTTAATCCCCTGAATGATGCGTCCGGGCATGGCCCCGACATAAGTTCGTCTATGCCCCCTGATTTCGGCTTCATCCCTAATCCCACCCAGAGAAATTTTGACAAATTTTCGCTTCAAAGCCCGGGCGATTGACCGGCCGATTGAAGTCTTACCTACCCCCGGCGGGCCGACAAAACATAAAATCGTCGGGCCGGAGCGTGACGCTTTATTTTTAAGCTTACTTTTTAACTGCATCACCGCCAAATACTCCAAAATTCTTTCCTTCACTTCTTTTAAGCCATAGTGGTCTGCTTCTAAAATATTTTCGGCTGATTTAATAGTAACGTCGTTAGCACTAGCTACCGACCAAGGCAAATCGCACAGCCACTCTAAGTAGGTCCGGATATAACCTGATTCGGGATTAAAGTTAGTCATCGCTTCCAGGCGGTTTAATTCTTTCAAGGCTTTGGCTTCGACATCTTCAGGCATGGCTGCCTTGGTAATTTTTTCTTTCAATTCTTTAATGTCTTTGTTTTCATCTTCTTCACCCAATTCTTTTTGAATGGTCTTTAAGCGTTCTCTGAGCACCGTTTCCCGCATCGATTTATCAAATTTCTTCTGGGTTTTAGCAGCAATATTTTTCTCAATCTCCAAAATCTTTAATTCGGAAGAGAGGTAGTCAGAAACCGATTCCAGGCGTTTTTTGACATCCAAAACTTCTAAAAGATCCTGCTTTTGAGGCGTGGTAACATCCAAGTTAGTCGCCACTTGGTCGGCCAGTTCCGATGAAGAAACTCCGCCCATCACCCGCATAAACATCATAAAGTCGACCGACTTGCCGATATTGACCGCTTTTTTAAAGCTGTGTAAAACGTGTTTTTCCAGAGCCGACATTTCATCCGACTCTTCTATGGTTTCGGCTAATTCCTCAACTTTAGCCACCAAAAATGGCTCTTTGGCTTCAAGTGAGCGGATCTTTACCCGGCTCATCCCCCGCACCAAAGCATTAATCTCGCCGTCGGTTTTCAGAATCCGCTCAATGGTACAAAGCGTCCCCACGGTATAAATGTCGTCAAAACCAGGCTCACTAATGCGGGGATTTTTTTGGGTGACAAACACCACCAGGCGGTCAGACCGGAAGGCGGCTTCGATACCGGCGTTTGATTTTGGCCGGCCAAAAGTTAACACCGCTTCAGCGTGAGGAAAAACCACACCTTCGCGTAAAGGTACTAAAGGTAAAGTTCTTAAGGGTTTTGATTTTTGCGTTGGTCCTAAAAGTATGGCCATGTTTTAGCAGTATAAACTAATGAGTGCTAATGTCAATCCCTCGACTTCGCTCGGGACTATAGTTCTTCTTTATCTTTCTCAGGTTGCCGCGCAAAACAATCGGCCTCACCCCGATGATTTCTTCGGTATAAAGCATGTTTTTAGGAATGTCATTTAGAATGTAAATCGGTTTTTTTAAGTAGTAGGCAAAACCCATTTCCATTAAGGTGTTGCCGCCGATGTAATTTTTTACCGCCAGTTTAGTCGGATTGACTACTAGTATCGCGTCAGCCTTTTTGATTGCCTCAAAATGCATAGTGATGGCAGCTGATTTAAACTGGCGTTTATGCCAGCCTAAGCGTTTCAAGTCCCACTCCCCTGATTTAATTTTTTTCGTTCCGATCGGCAACAAGACTTTAAAACCTAAAGCTATCAGTTCCCGTTCAACCTGTAAAATCTGGTAATGGGCATGAAGCGAGGCACAAACAGCAATGGTCATTTTCTCATTTTACTATCAATAATAATTGTGGTTGGCCCATCGTTAGTTAAATCTACCTGCATGTAGTCGCCAAAGTTGCCGGTTTTAACCGTAAGATTGGCCGCCCTAAGGCCAGCGACAAACTGATGGTAATATTTTTCAGCAACAGCCGGCTCGGCCGCCTTGATAAAACTGGGTCGATTGCCGCCGGAGACGTCACCGGCTAAAGTAAATTGAGACACTACCAAAACAGAGCCGCCTGAGGCGGCCAGGTCCAGATTCATTTTCCCCGCTTCGTCAGACATAATTCTTAGTTTTGTAATTTTTTTAACCAGATAGTCAAGGTCGGTGTCATGATCACCGGTAATTACACCCAGTAAGATTAAAAACCCTTTGCCGATTTTGGCGATTTGGTTATCTTTAACCGTTACCCGGGCAGTTGCCACCCGCTGGATTAAAGCAATCATTTAAAGCCTGAAGCTAGTTCTCTTAAAGCCGCTTCCTGATCGGCTGCTTTGACTACGGCTGAGGCCAAAATCACTCCCACTCCTCCCAAACTTAAAGTTTTTTTGACGTTGTCGCCGGTTCGAATACCCGCCCCAACAATTACCGGCACAGGAGATAGATCAATTACCTGTTTAATGTGATCGGCTTCAACGTCAACCATGGCCACTTTTCCGCCGATTAAATCGGGCCGCTCAAAAGCTAAATAATCCGGCTGTAACTCAATTACCTGTTTAACCAAATCAATCGTGTCGGCAATTACTAGTGTTTTTAAACCGTATTGACGGCATTTATTAATTGTGGTGTCAATCGTTCCCAGCGGGACTGTATGTTCGGCGTGATTAATCACTGCCCCAACCGCGCCGACTTGCCTGGCTGAATAAGGCGACAGCCAGCCGGAGTGACGATCCGGATCGATCGGGTCAAGGTGCTGGGCCCAAATAGGCAGTTTAACTGCTTGGACCAATCGGTAAATATCGAAAGCTTGGGCGCAGAGCCAAATAGGAACGCCTGTGTCTTGATTCACCTTTTCGGCAATTCTAGCCAGCTTAATGACCTCGTCGCCACTTGATTCCTTGTAAGTTTTTAAACTCAAAACAATCATTGTTGACTATTATAACTAAAAACTGCTACTATTTTTGTATGAAAAAGGTCCTCCTGGCTGTCAGCTTACTTTTGATTACCAGCCTCCCGGTTTACGCCCAAGACGCCGGCTTAAGACCCTCGCCTTCGCCAAGGGTAAAACCAAGTGCTGCCCTGCAGGTTAGAACAGCCCAAATCACCGATCAAACCAAAGAGGTGGTGATGGAACGAATCAACGCCCAAATGAATAAAGTCAATGAAAAAATGACGGCGATGTGGCAAAGACTGATTGACCGGATGCAGATTTTAGTTGAGAAACTCCAAACCAGAATCAATGAATTAGCCACAGCCGGAAAAGATGTTGCCGCCGCCCAAACTGCCCTTAACGAAGCCAGCGACGCTTTAACCGCTGCTGAAGACGCTGTTGTCGCCCAGGCAGACAAAGAATACGTGATTGAATTTACTGATGAAAACGGTTTAAGGGTCGGAGCGACCACGGCCAAAACCACTTTGAGGACCGACTTGAAAGCGGTCCAGGATTTGATCAAAGAAGCCCGCATCCAGCTTCATGAAGCCTTGCTGGCAGTCAAGGAGGTGGCCGGTGAAGAATAAGTTGGGTTTAACTTTAATCGGCGCTTTAACTTTGGTGCTGGCCGGCTGCAACTTGTTGCCATTAACCCAGGAAAACAAAACCACCGGCGAAACCGATGTCACTATGGAAAAACCGCTTTCTGACGAAACTGATCTTGATACGGTTGAGGAAGAACTCAATGAAACCCAAGTCCAGGATTACACACCCGAGCTAAACACCCTGGATCAGGAAATCAATAAACTTTGATAAAGCCGACCCCTCCTAAATCCCTGTTTTTTATAGTATTGCCTGGTGCCGACCGCTGAAATCACTGACAAATGTTTAAAGCCGGCTTTTTTTGCTAATTCGGCCGCAGTTTTAATTAAGGTTTTTCCCAGGCCCCGGTGCTGAGCTTTAAGGCCGCTGTCTGCCCCCAAATCTAAGGCTTTGCCGTAAACGTGGATTTCCCGAATCAGGGCCGCGCCTTTAAGTTCAGGAATAAAAGCCGGCTTTAACGGCAAACTTAACCTTAAAAAACCGGCAATCTGGTTATCCGGGGTAACAAACTGCAAAAAATTTTCTTTAGCTAAACCTGCCGCATAACTGGTAATCTTTAGTTTCAGTTTGGCCGCGTCAATCGGCTGGCCCCGGACTTCCCGGGCCCGAATCTCTTTCAATTGCTTCCCCTGTCTTCTGATTTCCTTTTCCACAATCTCCCGAAAATTAGTCAATTTGTTGCCGACAACGATATCATCTGAGGAAAAATCGCGAATCACCCGGGTCACCCGGCAATATTCGGTAACCATCGGCAAAGCAGCCACTAAGACTTTTAAAAGCTCACTGTAAGAATATGGTTTCCATAAACCTTTTTTGTAATAATCCATTAATTCGGCTGTCTCAATTAAAGCTGTTGGGTAAACTTTCAGTTCGTCCGGCCTGATGCCTGGATCAGAAAACAACTTAGTAAAGTCTTTAATGTCGCCCTCTGGGTCAGCCCCATAAAGGTTGGCCATCCAGTGGCCCTGGATTTTAAAACCGGCAAGTCTCAATAAGCCAATCGCTTTTTTAGTAGCACGAACCCTATGGCCCCGTTTATTTAAGTTAAGCACCCGGTTATTTAAACTTTGAATTCCTATTTGAATCTTAGTACAGCCTAATTGCCTAAAGCGCACTAACTCTGCTTCGTTCAAAAAATCAGGCCTGGTTTCTAAGGACAAGCCAACACAGCGGCTGACCGCAGTTTCGTTTTTCTTTTGAGCCGGATACAATTCCGGCCAATCGGCTGAGCCGTCAATCTGCGGGGCTTTAACTTTCTTGGTTTTACCGGGTTTAAAATCGTTTAAAGCGTCAAAACAGCGCTTGATAAACCAGATTTTGTAATGTTTTGGATATGACGACCAGGTGCCGCCCAAAACTATCAATTCAATCTTTTCAGTCGAGTGGGCATTAGCGTGGTAAGTCATTAACCGGGTGGTCACTTGGTTGTAAGGGTCAAAATTATTCAAAGCTGCTCTTTGGGCTCCCGGCTCGGCTGATAAATAGCTTTTGGGCATTTTCGGATCATTGGGGCAAAAAATACATTTGCCAGGACAGGGATAGGGTTTGGTCAATAACGTTACCGGCACTACCCCGGACAAAGTGCGCACTGGCTTGGCCTGAAGTTTGGCGGCCGCCCCTTCGCCGTAAAAATGCCTTAAGCCGGCAATTATTTCTGACCGGGTAAACAGCGACCCTTTGGTTTTAGGATGACGCCTCAAAACCTGGTCATAGGTTTGACCGGCTACCAGCTCTTTTAAAAGCGGCTTGAGTTTCTTTTGGTGAGACTTAAGATTAAAATCAAATTTACCCATATGGATTTTGATAAATTAAATCGGGATTTCTATTTAAAAACCCAAGAGTATTTTAACAGGTCGCGCCAGCGTCCATGGCTGGGTTGGAAAAAACTGCTGCCCCATCTGCCCAATCGTGAACTTTTTGTGCTTGATCTTGGCTGCGGCAATGGCCGTTTCGGCGTCTGGCTTTCGACTCACCACTCCATCGCCTATACCGGGGTCGATTCCAACCAATATTTGCTCGATCGCGCCACCGAGGCCCTACCATCCGCCAAATTAATTAAAGCTGATATCTTGCATCCTCTCCTTGTTCGCGGCCGGTTTGATTTAGTGGCCATTTTAGGTGTGATGCATCATTTATCGCCCGCCGCTGCCGCTGGCCTTATTCGCCGGGCCGCCGCCAAGCTTAAACCAGAAGGAATTTTATTTTTAAGCTTCTGGGAATTTAATAAATCCTCCGAAACCAAAATCATCAAAGATTTGGGCAATAATGATTATCTGGTCGATTGGCGCTTGGGCGTCACCGCCGAGCGCTTCTGCCATTTGTACACTGATCCAGAAATCTCTTCCCTACTCGCTGCCGCCAATCTCTCTGTCCTGGCCGACTTTCGCGCCGACACTTCCAACCGCTACCTGCTACTGCAAAAACCAAAGTCCGGCAAAAGCAGCTAAAGCTCCGAGAATTTTTCTGCCTAAATGACTTCTTTCCCGTAAAAAGATTGCGGCCAGGATAACCGTGGAGATTACTGATAAATTACTAATCGGATAAAGTTGCGAGGCGTCGCCTCCGGCCCTATAGGCGGCAAAAATTGTCACTGCTCCAAATAAGTAAAAAAGAGAAAATACAGTCATGCTAAACAAGTTTTTAACTTTTAATAAGAGTTTCATTGTATAAATGGCTTTTGGTTTGATCAATAATACAAACAAGCCAGGAAGGAAAAAGCCAATAACTAAATTTTGCAATACGCCAATTTGGCCAACAATAAAAACCTCGTTAGTAAAAGCCAAACCAAATGCAGTTGAAGAAATCAGAGTATAAAGATGACCTTTATGAAATACTAATTTTTGTTTCTTTTGGCGCCAAGTAACGATAATAACTCCTAAAATAATCAAGATCGTGCCCAAAATTTTATTAAAGGTAATTATTTCATTTAAAAAGATTGCCGAAGCAATAATTGTCCAGAAAGTAGCCGAAGTATGCAAAATAGTATATTCAGAAGCATCTGTAAATTTGAGTGCTTTGAACATAAATAAACTGGCCGCGCCAATTAAGACACCGTTTAGTAGTAGATTTGGTAAAACCGGTAGAATATTTGGCAAGGCAACTCTAAATATTGTCATGTAAATCACAATCATGAAAGTAACTAAGAACTGAAAAACAATCATGTAGGCTGCCGGATCACTCTTGTCGCTTTTCATTAAAATTCTGTGGACAATCGTCGAAATCGAAAAAAACAAGACACTGGCCAAAATCAAAAATAACCAACTCATAAGTTTCCAGTCATATCTATTTATACACTCTCTGACGGTGCTGGATTTTATGAATTATTATTAGCTGTTGTTTAAGATTAATTTCGTAAATAACTCTATAAGGCCAAACTTTAAGAGAAGATAGGCCTTTAAATTCTCCTTTTAAGACTTTCCCTGCCTGAGGATTATTTTTTAGGAAGAAAAGTTTGATGGCAATTTTTTTCTGCTTTGACAGAGGGAGCTTTTTTAACGATTTAATCGAATCTCTCGAATAAACCAGCTTCATTTATTAATCTAAATCTTTAGGATTAATCCCTAACTCTTTGAGCAATTTTTCTTCAGTAATAAATTTACCCCTTTTAACTTCTGACTGGCTTTTACGGATATCTTTCACCAATTTTTCATCAGCCATTATTTCCAGGGTTTCCCGCCAAGACTCCAGCTCGTCCGGGCTGATCAATATCGCCTTAACCTTGCCACGCAGGGTAATAGTAAAGGTTTTTAGTTTAGTGTTAACCTCGTCCAGCATGGTGTAAAAATTATTTCTAGCTTCGCTGGCGGGTAAAACGTTTGAGATAGAGGCCATATATTCGAATAGTACCATTAATGGTACTACCTGTCAATACTCTCGAGATAAATATTAATATTGTCGTAGTGGTCAAAGGCAATTTCCTCGACCGGCGGCAATTTATCTAAATCAAACCATTTAGCTTCGGATACTTCATTGTCACTATCGCCATCCTTTTTTAATGGTTTAGCGATATAAACAAAAGACACGTTTTGTCGATCCTCTTTGGGTCGGTCAGGGTTATCAACGACGCGCAAAAGTTTAATTATTTGAATTTCATAACCGGTTTCTTCTTTCACTTCTCGCATCGCTCCTTGCTCACAAGTCTCATCCCGCGCCAAAAATCCGCCGGGCAACGCCCATTTACCTGACTCCAATAACTTGCCGGTTCTTTTAACCAGCAAAATTTTATTGCCGTCGATTAAAAGTACGTCCACAACCACATGTCTTAATGAATCCTTGCCGTCGTTCTCAAAAGCACAAGTAATCATAAATCAAGATAATAATGGATACCATAATTGGTAAAACCTATTGATTCATAAAATTTATGCGCCACTTTCCATTTGTAGGCAGACTCAACATAAAGCTTGTGACAATTTAGTTCCTTAGCCTTGTCAATCACAGCCTTCATCAATGCTTTGCCGTAACCCTTGCTTCTAGTTTGAGGAGCTAAATAAATTTCATCCACTTCAGCAATTGGTTTTTTATACCTCACCACTGATCTAATGGACAGCGAAATAAAACCAATTAGTTTATTGGCCTCTTCGGCAACAAAAATGAAGTTTGTGGGTGAGTTTAAAACTTTATTGAAAGAATCGTTGTCATGCCTGGAATACCGATCCTCATCGACAAAACCATTATAAAGTCTCATCAACTGCTCGTAATCTGCCTCGGCTGCCGGTCTGACGGTCATAAATTAATTATAGCGGCTTTATCGGCAATTTCCCTTACGAGCCGATCAATTTTAATTTTCTTCTCGATTTGATCAATTTTCTCCGGATTGGCTCTGGTAGCCGGCGAACGGGAAATAATTGAACAACAGTCTTTATAGGGGGCAATTGCGGCCTGTTCCAAACCTAAACTTCTGACTAAATCGATAATCTCTTTTTTATCAGTACCGATTAAGGGCCGAAATACCGGCAAATCGGCGACGGCATCAACGGCGACAATATTTGACAGTGTTTGCGAGGCAACTTGCCCTAAACTGTCGCCCACCACTAAAGCTTCATAACCGTGTTTTTTGGCCAAGGCTCCGGTCGCTTTAATCATTAACCGCCTAAAAACGACCAATTCGTGCGGGGCCAAATCTGCTGACAGATCAACTACTTCCATTTGGAAAGGAATATAACTTAATAAAAACAGTTTTTGCGAGTAAGTGAACTCTTTTAAACCATCAACAATATCCTTAATTTTGGTCTTTAATACTTGCTTATGATCACTAAAAACATGGAAATGAGCAAAATCGACTTGCGCTCCTCTTTTGGCTAGTAAGTAGGCGGCAGCAATAGAATCAAAGCCGCCGGATAATAAACACAACACTTTGCCGCTGGTTCCCACCGGCAGGCCGCCGGCGCCGGCTAATTTGGCGCTATAGATAAAGGTGTTGATTTTCCCCAGATCCAAATAAATAGTTTTGTCAGGCTTAGATAAGTCGACCTTAGCTTTGGTAGCTTTAATCACTGCCGCACCCAGTTCCCGATCCGCCTCCTGACTGGTAAATGAAATCGTCTTATCGTTTCTGTGGGCGGCAATGGCAAAGGTGTCTTTATTTTTTATCTGTTTTTTAGCCAAACTCACTACCGCCTTGGTGATCACAGTCAGGTCAGTTTTAACCTCAACTACCGGTGCAAACCAGGCAACTCCAAAGATATGTTCTAATTTTTTTAGACTTTGATTAATTAAACTTTCATCAACCTCGATTAAAATCTGTTTTCTTAACTTGGTTACAGCCCGGTTCGGTAAATTCAATGATCTTTTTAGGTTGGAAATTAGAGAATTTTCAAAAAAGTTTAAGTTTTTGCCCTTTAAGGCAATTTCTGCATAGCGGACTAAAATTTTGGTCATAACCATGTCTTTCTTCCGGTAAAAACTGAAACCTGCCTCATATAGCTGCGGATTCCTGTATAGTTGAAAAGTTCCCAAAACATCTTGCCATCTCTTTTTAATCCGACAAGGCCGTATTTTTTCAACTTTAACGTAGTCTTGGCCCTAGAAGGCAGAGTAACAACCGTTAAATTATGGTCCAAACAATATTGATTTAAAGCGAGTTCCAGCTGAAACCCCTTAACTCGGCCACGAAGCACCGCTTTTAAAATCTTAGTTTTAACAATTCTTTCCCCGGATAAAAGGATGTGTGTCGCCAATAAAGAACTTCTAAATGGGTCATTAATCCTGCCAAAAATTAACATGTCAATCTTTGGCTCCTTGCGGCACCAATCCAAGCCTGCCTGAAAATCTTTAACGGAAATTTTTCTTAAATCCGCATCCAGTAAAAAAACGTAATGAGTTTTGACTTTTTTTAAACCGGCAGCAACTGCTGCTGTTTTCCCTTGATTCTCTTTCAGTTTGATTAAAGTAACCCAAGGATACTTTTTGGCAATCTTTTCTGAGGCTAAATCTTGCGAACCGTCGTCAACACAAACAATATCGGCTTGGCGCTTGAACGTGCTGATTTTGTCTAAAACTCTCAAAACCCTTTCCCCTTCGTTATAGAAAGGAATAAGACAAGTAAACTGTTTTGCCATAAGGCATTCTAACACCGAAGCTATGTTAAAATATGGCTGACAATGCCGGATCATCTAATGGCAGGATGTGACACTCTGAATGTCATCATCTAGGTTCGAATCCTAGTCCGGCAACAAGACTGGACACGAAGCGACCGTAAGCTCTCAATAAGGTATACTTAAACAAAGAAGGGGTGACATAAATAGATGTTCGATCATGTTAAAACTCAAATAAAAATTATTACTATTTTTCTTCTTGTAGCTTTTGGCTTCGGAGCATATATGTTTTATCAAAAACCACCCGCACAAAAGGACGACGTGGTAATGGTAAATAGCGGAGAATCCCGTTATGTTGAGCACTCTAAAACAGCTTTGGCCAAAGCAGCGGGCAACCGCCGAGTCTTGTTTTTCTACGCATCTTGGTGTCCGACTTGTCAACCAACTGATGCAAATCTTAAGGAAAACACCGATAGAATTCCTGAGGACTTAACAGTTATACGGGTAAATTATAACGACCCAGAAACAGACCAGGAAGAAAAAGATTTAGCCAAAAAGTACAACGTTGTCTACCAACACACGTTTGTTCAGATAGATGCAGAGGGTAATATGGTGACTGGGTGGAATGGTGGACAAATAGACGAATTACTCGCCAAAACTAAGTAATCTGTAGATGATATTACTTGGCCAAACGGGCCTAGATCGATACGCTCAACCCGTTCGACTCGCTACGCTCGCTCAGGGCCTTCGGCCACACATAAAGGAATCGTAATAAATATGTATTCTGTCTACATCCTTCGTACATCAGCAAATACCTTATATATTGGACAAACTAATAATCTCGAGAAACGGCTCAATGAGCATAAAAGTAAATCAAGTACTTCTGCAAGATACGTGCGTTATTTCAATTCTGTTGACTTGGTATACCAAGAAAGTTTCGATTCAAGAAGAGAGGCAATGCGCAGGGAGGCACAGCTAAAAAAGTGGTCTAAGGCCAAAAAAGAGGCCTTGGTAAGAAGCAATTTAAATTTGTTAAAAAAGCTGTAGAATATGAACATTAAATGAAAAAACACATCCGACCAACCTGGGACCAGTACTTTATGGAAATAGCCCATGTAGCCAAAAGCCGGTCGACTTGCATTAGAATGAGGGTTGGAGCAGTGCTGGTACGAAACAAGCACTTACTGGCTACCGGCTACAACGAAACTCCAAGTGGGACTAAAAACTGTGTTGACGGCGGTTGTGAACGCTGCACTAAAAGACATAAGGGGATTTATAAAGCTAATGAGCACAAAGACAGGTGTCTCTGCGTCCACGCCGAGCAAAATGTGATTTTACAATCGGCTTATCACGGCGTTTCCACCAAAGGCTCAAGCCTTTACTCGACTATCATGCCCTGTAATTACTGTGCCAAACTGTTGATCAACGCCGGCATTATTGAAGTCGTTATTGACCAGCATCACACCGATAAATTTGGGCTAACCCTTTTTAAAAGAGCTGGGGTGATTGTTCGCCGACTGAAGTAAATATGGGTTTTGCTCCTTCAATCCCCGTGGCTTTTGGGATGTTGTTAGTGAACATGATTGGTTGGGGATCATGGATTAACACACTTAAAAAATGCGGCAATTGGCGATTTGAAGCATATTATTGGGACTTTGCCTGGAGCATTGTTGTCTGGACCGTTTTATTATCAATTCTCCTTGGCGGTTTTGACCTAAATAATTTTTCTCTAATCGGTGGGCTCTGGGCCATACTAGGCGGCTTTTTCTGGGGGCTGGGTAACATCTTGCTTGTTGCCGCCATCGCCCTGACGGGCTTTGCCAACGCCTTTCCTTTAGCGCTCGGCATTGCTTTAATTTTGGGCACGACTCTGGCTTTTATTACCAATCCTACTGCCACCAGTAATCCTGTTTATCTGTTTGCCGGATTGTTTATGGTGCTGCTGGCCGTTATCGCTAATGGAATTGCTTATAAGTTAAAAGAGCGGGGTGGAATTGAAAAAAGAAATTTACAACGAGGCATCATTGTCTCGCTGCTTTGTGGTTTAATTCTTGGACTTTTCCCTTTCCCTTTTAACTACGCCTTTGCCCAAGGCTTAAGCGGATATAGCGGAGCGGTATTTATGACCATAGGAGGCTTTCTAGCCACAGTAGTTTTATTGCCGCTGATAATGAAAAAGCCGTTGGTTCCTAAACAACCACCAATTGATGTGGATGAATACCTGCGGGCCCAACCTTCCTGGCATGGCTGGGCTATTTTGGCAGGACTAATATGGTCGATGGCCACTGTTTCTAATTTGGTGGTAGCCTCAATGCCAAATTTTAGTGTGGCTATTGCCTACACTTTAGGCCAATGTGCTCCAATGATCGGAGCCCTCTGGGGAATATTCGCCTGGAAGGAATTTCGGGGCGCTCCCAAGAAATCTTATGCTTACTTGGGTTTAATGTTTACTTTATTTATCTTCGGAATTTTCTTGCTATCTAAATCTATAGGTTAATAAAATGAATCTTTATCTTGTCCGCCATACCGAATTTAACAACCCGAAAAACTTATTTCACTTTCGCCTGCCGATGCCTTTATCGGCAACAGGCAGACAAAATGCCAAACGAATTGGTCAGTGGTTTGTAAAACAGAAACTTAAAAAGTTGCCAATATATTCCAGTCCAATGGTTAGATGCGTTCAGACTGCCAAACTGATCGGCGTACAAACAGACTCATCCGTCACCGTTGACGACCGATTGATCGAAGTCGGTTGTCCTAATTTACAAGGAAAACCTAAAGCTGAAAAACAGGCCTGGAAAATAGAACAAGATGACCCATCCAGGGAACCAAAAGACCGAGTAGTTGCCAGAATGATGTCTGTCATCAAGGAAAAGGTCAGCAAGGGTAAGGAATGTGTTTTAGTTTCTCATGGCGAACCCCTCACTTTCGCCTATTGGTACCTTACAAATCAAAAGTTCCCCCGCTATCCTTGGGATCCGAAAAATAAAAGCTTAATTATTCAAAGAGGTGAAGTAGTGAAACTGGAATTTCAAGGTAAAACTTTCAAAAAAGCCACTAAGATTAAGATAAAGAGTTGATTTCGTAAGTTACCTTTCCCGCGGGCACCACGACCGATACTTTGTCGCCTACTTTTTTACCCATGAGCGCCTGGCCGATAGGGCCGGTCATTGATAAACGATTCTCAAGCGGGTCAGACTCGTACTCGCTCACCATGGTGAAAGTCTTTGTACCCGTCGGCGCGGTCACTGTCACGACACTGCCAAAACCAACGCTGCCATTTTTTTGCGCCGGGGTGACAACCGCGTTTTTCAATAAAAATGACAGTTGGCGCAGCTGTCTGCCAATATCTCCCAACTCCATACGGCCGTATTTATAAGCACCATTTTCCGACAAATCACCCATTTCTCTGGCTGTCTGCACCCGAATACCCGTTTCAGCCCGTTTTTGCTGTAACCTGGCTCTTTCGGCAAGTAATTTATCGTAACCAGTTCTGGTAAAAGGAATCATAGGTGCTTGCTATAATAGCAGATAAATGACCACAAAATCCCTAAAGCGGTTTTTAATCACGGCCAATAAGGCCGGCTATGTCACCGGCAATGAACGGTCTTGGAAAAAAGAAAAAGATAAATCAACGACGATTACCTTCAAACAGGGCAAATGGTCGATGAATGACAATTTTTTCGGCGGCGAACCATATGGCGGCCGGTTGGCAGTGTTTTATGACCATAAACCGGTCTGGCTGATGATTTATTACGGCTGGGTGGAAACTAAAGCTAACCCGGATGAAGTTTATAAAGTTTTACGCGCCGCTCTAGCTAAAATGCCGAATGCATCCCCTTTCCGCGGCCCGAAAAAATTGTTAAGCGGACAGTTTAAATATTTAAACTCCTGGGCGGGAAAAGTAACTAGATTCTCCGGCACGGAAATAATCTTAAAGGGAAAAACGGAAATTTACCGGGCCTCATATATGGGCGGAACGGTCGACCAAAGAAAGGCTCTTTAACCGGTGAGTTTGGATAAGTAAGGAATTTTGTGGGCAAGATAGCCGACGCCAAATGAGGCGGCGGCAGTAGCGAGGAAAAACATCGGATCGTACCACCAGGCTTGAACTGTACCAATCTGGCGCCAGAGCAATTCCAAAGGAATCAAGTGAAAGAAAAAGACAAAAAAGGCCAGACCCGATAAAGCGGGAATTTGTTTTTGGAATCTTTTGCTGACGGAAAACAAATAATAAAGGACTGCTGACAAACTAATTGAGTAAAACATGACGCTCGGACGCCACTGGGAGTAAAAAGCGTGAATGTTCCAGGTCATAAAATATCTTTGCCACCCCTGCCAGAAAATACCTAAGGCCAAACCAATGGTTAATGGGGCTAGCGCCCAAAACCACTTTTTAATCCCCTCCATTAACTGTTTTTGGTAGTGTGAGGCCACCATCCCAATGATAAAAACATAAAATGCCATCAGGGCAATACTGATGGGAAATGGGTAAGGTAAATCACGGACAAAATAGTCCTGGTAAAGGATTCTCACTTGAACGGCGCCAAGAACCAGCAGCACCAAAGGGTGGGCCAAAATTTTATACAAGCGGTGGAATAACGGAAAGATTAGATAAAAAATCATTAAAGCCGGAATAAAGTAAAGCTGGTAAGCCGCTCCGCCCCATAAAAGCACTGTTGATAAAGGTGCCAGATTGCCTTGGTAGACAAAAAAATAATAAATAAGACTCCAAAATAAATAAGGAACTAAAATTTTACTTAAACGTTTTTTTAAATAACTTAAATAATCAGGGTGGTGGCCGTAATTTAACTCCAGGACAAAACCGGAAATTAAAAAAAACATCGGCACGGCAAAGCGAGAAATTTGATTTAAAAGTAACGGCCACCAATATGCATTTAAGTCATAACCGGTGGCATTAAGGGTTTTTGTGGTGGTGTGAACCAAAACTACTGCCAAGATGGCTAGTAATCTCATGACGTCAATCGCCGGACTATGCATCTAAACGCCCAACTTTTCTTTGACGAAAATCAAAGTCAGACGGTGGGGCACTTTTTCCCTGCTGATTTGTAAAAGTTTGCTGACGTTGCTACCCGTTCCATAAAGCTCACGCATGTGCTTGTCTTCAGTCGGCAAGCAATATTCATAAACTCTGGTTCTTGCTTCCTCCAAATCGGCAACAATTTTTTGAGTGCCGACTACCCAAATCACGTGAGCTGAAGAGTAGGCGTTAGCCGACAGCTGGCTGCCGGTATTGGAAGCAATTAAAATATGGCCATCAAGGCTGACCGCGTGAACGCTGCCGACCGCCCACTCGGGCGCGGCGCCCAGCTTTTGCATCACTACCCCTTGGGTTTTACGGTCCATTTGCTTTAATTTGTTTTTAACTGAATCGTAATTACCCGACTCATTTATCTCTTTGACTAACCCCAGCGTCTCTAAGGTTACCGATGACATATTCATCACTTCGGCGCCTTTGGGCAGCATTTCCAAAACTTTAGCTTTCGCCGCTGCGCCATTATCAACGACCAAGACATCGATGCCGGCGGCAGTTAAACTGTCAACTGTTTTTTTGATCGAAGTTTCATCGGCTAACTCATCCCAGGGTTTCATAATTTTTATTTTAACAGTTCCAGGAAGGTATAGTGCCAATCGTTTTCTCTGCCCTCTTGTTCAAAAACGATTTTTTTAAACGATGGGTAGGGCGGAAAAAAGATTTCGGCGCCAAAATCTCCTTGAACTTTAGTGACGTAAAGTTTATCAACTAAGTTTTGTTCCATCGCTTGTTTAAAAATCTCCCCGCCGCCGATAATAAAAATTTCTTGATCATCTAAGGATCGGGCTAACTCCAGGGCAGAAGACAACGAATTAACCACCCTGGCGCCCTCGACCTTAAAATCCGGATTTCGGCTAATAATGATGTTGGCTCTTCCCGATAACACCCGGCCGATTGACGAGTGAGTTTTTCGGCCCATGATAATCGGATGACCCATGGTAATTTGCTTAAACCTCTTTAAGTCAGCGGAAAGGCGAAACAGAAGCTGGTTGGTTTTACCGATGCCTAATTTATCATCATGAGCCACGATTAAAGAAACACGGGCGGCCATTTAAAAGCCTCCGACAACCGTAATCTCGCCTTTAATGCCCGGGTGCGGATCGTAATTTTCAATCGTAAAATCTTCAAACTTAAAGTCGTTAATCGATTTTACTTTTGGATTAATTTTCATGGTCGGAAACGGCCGGGGCTGGCGCTTAAGCTGGATTTTCACTTGGTCAATGTGGTTTTGGTAGATATGAGCGTCACCAAAAGTGTGAACAAAATCCCCGGGTTTGTAGCCGGTGACTTGAGCCAGCATTAAAGTTAATAAAGCATAGGAAGCAATATTAAAAGGGACTCCTAAAAACATGTCAGCCGAGCGCTGATATAAAAGGAGCGACAGTTTGTCACCGGTAATATTGATGTGAAACATCGTGTGGCAAGGAGCAATTACCATCGAGGCTGAATGAGAACCGCTCATTTCGTAAATACAGCCGGCGTTCCAGGCAGAAATAAGATAATGCTTTTTCTGGGGGTATTTTTTAATTTTTTCGATCGCCCAACCCAATTGATCAACCGTGGAAGGCTTGCCTGACGAAGCCTTAGAAAAGGTGGGCCAATTGCGCCACTGAACACCGTAAACCGGACCCAAATCGCCCCACTGGTCGACAAAACCCGGTTCGTTCTTAATTTTGTCCATAAACTCCCCAAAAGCTAATTCCTTAGCCTTACCGTCTTTAACGGCCCACTGGTATTTTTTAAAGGCCCAGTCATCCCAGATGTGAACATGGTTATCAACTAAATACTTGATGTTGGACGAGCCGGATAAAAACCACAAAAGTTCATGAATGATCCCCCGCAAAAAGACTTTCTTGGTGGTCAGAAGCGGAAAACCCTGAGACAAATCAAACCTGATCTGACGGCCAAAAACTGACTTTAACTTAACGCCGGTAGAGTGACTAATTTTCCACTGACCATTATCCAAAATATCTTTTAATAGATTTAAATACTGGAATTCCGATTGGTTAACCATTAATTTATGGTATCATAGAAAAATGGCAATAAAAAAGGCGAAAAAAATTAAGCTTGATTTAAGAATCTGGTTGATACGGGGAGCAATTGTTATCGGAGTTTTGGGATTACTTTTCTATTTTAAGAACTGGTTTGTGGTCGCCTGGGTGAATAACCGGCCGATAACCCGTGTGGCTTACATGAGCGAGGTTGACCGTTTAGCCGGCCAGCAGGCTCTAAGTACTTTAATTACTAAAAAGTTAATTTTACTTGAAGCCAAAAAAAGAAATTTAACTGTATCGCAAGACGAGCTAAACGCCGAAATGACGACAATCGAAGGAATAGCCCAGCAACAAGGCATGAGTTTAGACGACTTGTTAAAACAGCAAGATTTAACCCGACCGGTTTTATTGGAAGAAATTAGAATTCAAAAATTACTGGAAAAAATGGCCGGGCCGGTGGAGGTCAGCGATGAAGAGTTGCAGGCTTATTGGCAAGAAAACCAAACTCTTTATCCCGAACAAACTTTTGATCAAGTAAAAATTCAATTAACCAATCAATTGGAACAGCAAAAAATTTCGGATGCAGTCCAGGCATTAATCTCAAAGCTTCAACAAGACTCCAAGGTCGTCACCTGGTTATAAACACCAGAAGCAAAATAAGCGCCAACTGACTAAGTCTTTCCAGCTAAATTGACCGTCGTTGTTAAAATCAAAGGGCAATAAGGCTTTGAAGGTAACCAGATTATCTTGCCCGGTTAAAACGGTGATTGTTTGCCTGGGCAAATAGTAAGGTTTTAATAAAACCAGCCGGTAGACTTCATCGGGAACAACACCATAGAGCTTAACCGGTCGAAGCTCACCGTCAACTAAAATTAAGTTATATTCACCCACTACCCGATTATTGCTGTCGTAAACTACTAAATGGTAATCGTCTCCGGTTAAAGTCGATTTTAAGAACTGTTTGGCGCGAACGATTAAATTGGGTGGCGAAATCACCTCAATTGTTTGGTCAATTTTTTCACCAAACGGCTGGTCTTTGAATTTTAATTGTAAGTTAAGGATTATTTGATCATGTGTTTGACCGGTAGAAAGATTGACGTTGAAAGTAACGGTGTCAAAAGGCTCGGTGTCTGAAACCCGGCTAACCAAAACTGATCCCGGGGTCAGATTACCGTCAATCACCAATTCGTAGTCGTCCCGATTCCAGATTGATTGCCCGGTGTTTTCAAGCGTGACCTGAAACTGGTAATCGGAGTTTTCGATCACTGTTTTTGGAATCGTTGAAGCGATGAGCTGGCTTTCCTGAATTTGCTTGGGAGTGCCGGCAGTTTTAATTAACGCTTCAACCGCGGCGTAATGAGGATAAAACTCACTGGTACCCGGCTCCTGCCAGGAAAACTGGCTAAAAGGCGGACTGGGATAGTTTAAAACAAACGGGGTAACGGCGACTAAATTAGTGTCGGTCCAAATTGAGTTGTAGGCTTGACGATAATAATTACTTAAATCATTGGCGGCTGAGTTAACCCAGCCGGTTTCGGTAATAAATAGCGGTAGATTAAGAGGTAGGCCAAATTGACTTAAGTAGCTTGCTTCTGATCGATAACTGGTAAGGCTCCCCAAGCCGGTTTTTGTCGGCGGGGCGGAAAAGTTGGGATTGGGATAAGAGTGAGAGTTCCAGCCGTCAAACAGGCCAAAAATGGCTGAATCGGCCAAATACATTTGCCGCCAATACTCCGTCGCCGCCATGGTGTCGGGGCTGTCGGGGGCGGCTGTATCCAATCCGGCCGGGAGAATAAAGAAATCGTCTGAAGCGGCTTTAAGTTTTGCCTGAAACTCCTTGACCGTTTGAACATACTCTCGCGGTTTTAATTGACCACCCCACTCTTTGGCGTGATTTGGTTCATTAAATAAAATGACGTAGCGGTTGGTTATCACCCAGTTTAAAGAGTTTAAAAAATCAGTCATTTTTTGAGCATCTTCTGGCAATGGCTTAACCCACAATTCCCCTTCTGGAACTGTGGCCAGCCGAACAATGGGGATTAATTTCAAGCGGCGCATCGAATCAAATAAATTTTGCCATTTATCGGGGTTTAAATCGTTTAACCTTAGGACCAAAGTCACATAACCCCAATCTCCGCCGCTACTGTTAACCAAAGCGGCGGCCGCACCCAAATCATGGGCTTCCAAAATATGAATGCCAAAACGATTATTAGCGTTTTCCAACGGATTAACCACGGCCAGAGTCGGCGGCGGCGCACCGAAAAGTAAAAGCAGACTTAGAAAAAAAACTTTAAATAGTTTTGGCATGACTAACCGGACCAAGGGGTATCTTATCATCCGGATCATCAACAAACAGCAAAATGATTTTACCTTTGGTTTTTTTGGGGTAAAAACCCAGGTCGTGCATCACCAGGGGTGAACCGCCGAATTGCTTGCCGGTCCATTTGGCCGGCCCGGCGTCGGCGATGACGGCAACCACTGCCGCTCCTGTTTCGGGGTTAATCGCCACCATTTTCCTGAATTTATACCAATCTCTTAATTCACCCAAGCGTGCCTGCCAGTCGGGCAAATAAAGAGTTTGGACCGCTAAATAATATTTTTCTTTTTCGGCCGGCACATAACCCCAGGCACCGCGGCTTGATGCCAAACCGGCTTGAGGGAATTCCCGGCCGGCTAAAGTATCATTGGGCCGGCGGGGCAAATGCTGTTCCAAACCGATGTAGCCAACCTGGTGATTGAGACGATTTCCTTGGAGCTGGCTCACTGCTTTAATCCCTAAAGTTTTTTCAACCAACGCTGACAAAGTCATCTCCTCTTCCTGAGTTAATATCCGCGATGTTTCCGGTGTTACCTCGGCAAGCATTTTTTTTAAGAGTGAGCGTAGCTCCTTAGTTGACACTAAACCATAGGGCAATCTTAGCTCGGGCGGTTTTTCGTCCAGAGGTTTTAGCTTTTGCGCTCCCGAAGTTAAAAGCAAACTGCCAGTCAGGGTCACTCCGGCTAATATTTTTTTAGCGCGACTTAAGGATTTTTTGGGCATATTGTAAGCGTTTTAAGACTACTGTTTGGCCCAAAATGTGTAAAACATCAAATAAGGGCGGAGTGGCAGGAGAACCGGTAACAGACAAGCGGATGGTCATAAACGCCGGCCTGGGTTTTAAATTTTCAGCTACCTGCAGCTGGTGGAGTTTATTTTCTAAATTTTTTACCGCCCAGGGTTTTATGTTTTTAATAATTTCCGCCACTTTAATTAAATAAAGTCCGGTGTCTTTGGCTGTCATCCTTGATTCTCCCAAAATTTCCGGCACTTTAAGCTGGGGCTGGCTGACAAAATATTGGGTTTGTAAAGGCAGGTCGGATAATTTGACTAAACGGTCTTTTAACAACGGCCAAATCGGCTTAAACACAGCCCGTGACAAACTTTCCGGCAGAAATTCTTTCAGTTCCGGCCACAATTGCTTTTCCGGCAGCCGCCTTAACCATTGGCCGTTAAGCCAATTAAGCTTATCCAAGTCAACGATCGGACCGGTTAAGTGCATTGCTTTAAAATCAAAATGTTTGATAATTTCATCTAAACCAAACACTTCTTTTCCCTGCGGATGATTCCAAACCCGGGTAATTAAAAAATTAATTACCGCTTCGGGTAAATAACCTTGTTGTTGATACCAACTGACGGCAGCGTGTCCGTGGCGTTTTGACAACTTGGACCGGTCCGGATTCCTTAAAATCGGGGTATGGACTAAAATCGGCAAACTCCAGCCGAAGTATCGATAAATTAACTTAAGCTTCGGGCTGGAGCTCAACCACTCCTCGCCCCGAACCACGTGGGTAATCGCCATCAAATGATCGTCAACTGCCATGGCCAGATGATAGGTTGGATAACCGTCAGATTTAATTAACACCTGGTCGTCAACCAGATTGCTGTCAAAGCTCACTTTTCCCCTGAGCAAGTCTTCAATAACTAAAGTTTCATCTTTGGGTACTTTTAATCTGATAACATGAGGTTCACTCTTGGCTCTTTCAGCGGCAGGCTCTCGATCTAAATTACGACACTGACCGTCATACATCGGTGCTTTGCCGGCCAAGGTCTGTTCTTTTCTTAACTGTTCCAGTCTTGCTTCAGAGCAAAAACAATAATAAGCGTGCTTAAGTTCAATCAGTTTTTCGGCATGCTCACGGTAAATCGGCAATCGCTGTGACTGCTTGATTGACTTAGCATCCGGCTTTAGTCCCAGCCAATCTAAGGCGTCAAATAAGGCCTTTTCGGCTCCGGCAACTAAACGGCTCTGGTCAGTGTCTTCGATCCGGACCAAAAACTGGCCTTTATTTTTTTTGGCAAAAGCATAGTTAATCAAAGCCTGATACATGGTGCCAATATGGGGCAGGCCAGTTGGGGAGGGAGCAATCCGGGTTTTAACTATCATTAATTTGCATTCTAACAGAGAAAATGACTATACTCAAAACATGGCGTCACTCACCGAAACTGCCCTAATGGCGCGCAAATTAATTAAGTTGTCAGCCTTGGTCTTGGCGGCAATTTTGGTCTTAAAACTGGGTATTTCCATCGTCAACACTTACTTTAAGGTGGTTAATCCACCCCCGCCGCCGCCGCCAACGGTGGCTTTTGGCAAACTGCCGGCAATTGAATTCCCTGAACGGCTTCACCCGGAATTAACTTTACGATTAGAGACACCAACCGGAGGCACGCCTGATTTAGGCGACCGGGCAACCATTTATTTAATGCCCACTTTTCGCTCCAGCTTCTTAGCCCTGGATGCGGCTAACGTTACGGCCAAAAAGATGGGCTTTAACAATGAACCCAAGGAGGTAACCGAACGCCGCTACCGCTGGGAGTCGGATATATTTTTACCCAGCACTTTAGAAATGGACATCATCACCGGATCATTTACTTTAAAAAGAAACTGGCAGGCTGACCCAACAATTTTGTCGGACAAACAATTGCCGGGCAAAGAACAAACCGATGCAGAAATGACCAATTTTTTAAGAGAAACCGGTTTACTCAACGACGAGCTGACGGCAGGAACAACCACGATTACTTACCTAAAGTTCTCTGCCGGGCAATATGTCACGGCCGTCAGTTTATCTGAAGCCGATTTTGTCCAGGTAGATTTATTCAGACCAAGCTTGAGCGACGTTAAAATTTTACCGACCAACCCGGAAAAAGGGATTGTGCGGTTAATTTTTTCCGGCAGTCGAGAGGCGGAAAAACGGATTGTCCAGGCAGAGTACAACTATTTTCCGATTGACTTTGAACAAAATGCCACTTACCCGATTAAAACCGCTTCTCAGGCTTGGCGGGAGCTGCAAACCCGGGAGGGATTTATTGCCAGCGTGGGCAATAATCCGGGCAATATCGTCCCGATTAGGCGGATTTATTTGGCTTACTATGACGGCGAAACTTCAAGCGGCTTTTTGATGCCGATCATTGTTTTTGAGGGCGACAACGGCTTTTTCGGCTATGTGCCGGCTGTCACTACTGAGTGGCTCCAGCCACCCCTTCCCAGTTAAAATTCGCAAACGCCCAGTCAATTAATGTTTTGCTTTCGCCAAAACGATCATTGCTTCCCAAGACTACAGTAATAATCGCCCGCTCGCCCCGCTTAACATAGGTGACTAAACACTCACCGGCCAGTTCGGTCCAGCCGGTTTTGACACCGACTAAACCTTCAACTTGTCCGAGTAAATCGTTAATTGTCAAAAGCTCGTACTCCTTCTCCCCGGTGATATCGGTAACACTAATTTTAGGCGTAGCCACAATCTTGGTAAAAACCGGATTAGTCATGGCTGTAGCCGAAAGCAGGCTTAAATCATGAACGCTGGTGTGGTGACCGGCCTCATCCAAACCCGTAGGGTTAGTAAATTGGGTATCTTTAAGTCCTAAAGCTTTGGCTTTTTGGTTCATGGCCGCTACAAAGGCCTTGGCTCCGCCAGGATAATTATCTGCCAAAACTTGAGCGGCATCATTGCCAGAGGCGACCAGCATACCGTATAAAAGATTTTCAACTGTCATTTTCTCTCCCAATTTTAACCCCAGGACCTGACCCTCGGCTGAAACCGAAGCAGTCAAAACCTCATCCAAGCGATAAGCTTCCAGAGCAATTAAACCAGTCATGATTTTCGTGGTCGAAGCCGGCAATAATTCTAAGTCGGGATTTTTGGCCATCATGATGGTTTTGCTGCCAACGTCAACAACGATGGCTGATTGGGCAGATAAATTGGGGGCGCTAACTCCGGAAACATTCACCGGATAGTCGTTAGCGCCAGGCAAGACATAGTCAATTGCCCGGACAAAAGACAGAGGCCGCAAAGCAGTGGGCAACAAACTCAAACTTAAGGCCACTAACAACCAATTTATAAGCTGACGCGGGTTAAGCCGCAGCCACTTTAAAAAAGCTTTCATGCACTTAAGTTTAGACCCAATTCCTTAAGCTGCTGGTCAGTGGCCTCAGAGGGAGCATCAACTACGGCCGTTTGCCCAGAGGCGACTGCCGGAAAAGCAATCACTTCCCGTAAACTTGGTTCACCCAAAATTGCCATTAATAATCGGTCAATACCCGGAGCAATACCGCCATGGGGCGGAACGCCAAAACCAAAGGCGGTCAGCATGTGATCAAACTGCTGTTTTTGTTCTTTTGAAAAACCGATCAGCTCAAACACTTTTTCCTGAATTTTAGGGTCGTGAATTCTGATGCTGCCGCCACCGACCTCAAAGCCGTTTAAAACCAGGTCGTGCTGTAAACCCCGCACTTTCAACGGGTCTTGATCCAGTAACTTGACATCGTCCGGGTGGGGCGAAGTAAACATATGATGCGACGGGGCGTATTTAGCATGTTGGCCGGCCCCGTAGAAGAAATCCTCTTTACTTTGTTTGGTAAATAGGGGGAAATCAACAATCCAGGCAAAAGCCAATTCGTCAGGGTTATTTTTATCGGTTCTTAAATCAGGCTTGTCCGAACCGTATTTTTTTACCGCCTCGGCGTGTTTTAATCTCGGCCAGGGGGTAACGCTGATAATTTTATTAGGAAAAACGGCTTTAACCATTTGGCTGAACAAAGCCTCTGTAAGCTCCAGAATGTCGTTTTGCTCCACAAATGACATCTCCAGATCCAATTGGGTAAACTCACCGTAAGCCCGGTCGGCTCGGGGATCTTCATCCCTGAAACAACGGGCAATCTGAAAATAGCGCTCTAATCCCGCCACCATTAACAGCTGTTTGTACTGCTGGGGGCTTTGGGGTAATGCGTAAAACTTGCCCGGCTTTAAGCGCGACGGCACCAAGAAATCGCGGGCACCCTCAGGTGTAGTTTTGGTCAATACCGGTGTTTCTACTTCCACAAAGTCACGCTCGGTTAAAAAATCGCGGATAAACTTAACCGCTTTGGCCCTTAATCTTAGATTTCTGTTCATCCGCGGCCGGCGTAAATCAAGGTAACGATATTTAAGCCGAACACTTTCATCAATATCATGGCCGTCGCCGTCAACAGGTAAAGGAAGTTCGCCGGCGGTGGTGATCACTTCAACTTTGTCAGCTGCCACTTCAACTTTCCCGGTGGCTAGATTTGGATTAATAAGTTTTTCCGGGCGTTCTTTAACTTTGCCGGTAACTGCAACCACGGATTCCTGTTTAAGATTAGTGGTTAAATTTTGCGCTACTACCTGGACTAAACCAGAGCGGTCACGTAAATCAAAAAAAACCAGCTTGCCGTGGCTTCTGACCGAGTTAAGCCAGCCTTTTAATAAAACGGTTTTGCCAACCAGTTTTACTGCCTCGAGAGCTAAAGTCCTTTCCATAGCTTAAATTGTAACATCTTTAACTTTAAGCTGTAACGATTTGGTGCCGTTAAAATGATTGGCCTCAATGGTGTAAGCCACGTCAACCGGTTGCCCCGGCTTTAAATCTTTAAAAAGATAGCCTTTGCCGAAGAAAACCGCGTCAAAGATTTTGCCGCCCTGCTTTAACTTAAGCTTTAAATGGGTTTTCTCAGCCCCCACCAGGCGCTTTTCTATCACTTCAACTTTTTGGGTGGCAAACACCGGCTCGGGATTGGCCATGCCGAATGGTTCAAACCGGCTAAGCTCCCGGTAAAACGGCCAAGTAATGGCTGAAAAATCCAGTAAACATTCTATCTCTAGTTTGCTTGCCTGCTGCTCTCCTTTTAACTGCAGTTTAGCCAGTTGCAACAACTGTGTTTTAATTTGCGACAGCTTTTTAACTTCGGCAGTAAAACCGGCTGCCTGCTCATGGCCGCCGTGATTAATTAAGTCCGCTTTAATCGAACGAATTGCATCAATTAAGTTAAAACCGGCAATTGACCGGCCCGAGGCCTTAGCATGATGCTTACCGATGGCTACCACCACTGCCGGCCGGTTAAATTTTTCCGCTAACCTGCCCGCCACTAAACCGACAATGCCCTCATGGTATGAAGCATCAGCAATAAAAATCAGTTTTTGGGTTTTATCCACCCGTTTTTCAGCATGAATAATCGTTTCTAGGGTTAAGGCTTGTCTGTTTTGGTTGGCAGTTTCTAAAGTATCGGCTAATTTTCTGGCTCTTGGCTCATCCTTGGTACAGAGTAACCTGACCGAATCTAAAGCTTGCTGCATCCTGGCCATGGCGTTTAAGCGGGAACCAAAATTGTAGCTGGCTTGCCGGGCAGTAATTTGAGAAAGATCAAGTTTAGCGGCGCGAGCCAAAAGCAATAAACCCGGCCGCTTGGTCGTTCTTAATTTTTCCAAACCGAATTTGGCCAGTGATCGGTTGGCCTCGGTTAAGGGAACTAAATCAGCAATCGTACCTAAGCCGGCTAAATCTAAGCTATTCTCTTGTCCCAGGGCTTTGGCTAAAAACCAGGACACGCCGGCGCCGGCTAGCTTGAGGCTGTGAACGATGGCGTCGGCGGCAGGCAACTTGGCGGCTGGTTGGTGATGATCGGTAATAATTACCTTGATTCCTAAGCTCTGGGCATATTTAACCGCTTCATCGGCAGTAATGCCGTTATCAACGGTAATAATTAATTCCGGTTTTTCTCCCAAGTTAACAATCTCTTTAATTCCCTGAACCGACAAACCCCTGGTTGGATCGGTTCTGGGCGGAATATAGGGCAGAACTTTGCCGCCTAAGGCGTGAATGGTTTCCCACAATATCGCGGTCGAGCAGACGCCATCAGCATCATAATCACCATAAATATAAATTAATTTTTGGGCTTTAATCACCGCTTTAATTAGGGCGACTGCTTTTTTAGGCGACAGCGGTTTCAATTGGGACGGATGGGGCGGATTAAAAAATGCTTTTTGCTTAGCGGGCGGGTTAAGCCCCCGGTTTGCTAGCATCGCTTCAAGCGGTTTTGCTTTAGATTTAATTTCCCAATTTAGAAGCATTACGGCTATAATAACATAGCAAATGGAAGTGACCTTACCTCCCCTAGTAATTAAAGTGTTGTCTGTTTTGGAAAAAGCCGATTGCCAGGCTTATGTTGTCGGCGGGGCGGTGCGGGATATGCTGATGAATAAACCGGTAACCGATTGGGATTTTGCCACTGCCGCCAAACCGGAAACGATCGTTAAGTTATTTAAAGACGCTTTTTATGATAACCGCTTCGGCACCGTCGGTATTGCTGAAAAACATTTGGGGGGCAAGGGTGACGGGGTGATGGAGATTACTACCTTTCGGACCGAATCAGGCTATTCTGACAAAAGACGACCGGATAAAGTTGAGTTTGCCGACAGTTTAAACGAAGATCTGCAAAGACGGGATTTTACCATTAACGCTATGGCTTTAAGGGTGCTTACCTACACTCAAGGGAAAGCCGAGATCGAAATAATTGATCCGTTCGGCGGGCAGGAAGATTTAAAGAAAAAACAAATTAAAGCGGTCGGCAATCCGGATCAGCGCTTCCAAGAAGATGCTTTACGTTTAATGCGGGCAATTAGAATCGGCGCCGAACTGGGATTTTCAATCGAGGCCAAGACGCTTAAAGCCATGGCTAAAAACGCGGCTTTAATTAACGACATTGCCAAGGAAAGAGTGCGGGATGAGCTAATAAAAATTATCGCTTCTAAGTTTCCCAAAGATGGAATTACCCTGCTTTTTACCTCAGGACTTTTGGAGCACATTTTGCCCGAGCTAATCACTACTCGAGGAGTGACCCAAGCCGGCCACCACACTAAAGATGTTTGGGATCACAGCCTGGATTCGCTGGCTGGCTGTCCTTCACCCGAACCAATTGTCAGATTGGCTACGCTTTTACATGATATCGGCAAACCGGCATCCAAAAAAAATCTCGGCCGCGGCAAAGAGATTACTTTTTACAATCACGAGGTAATCGGCGCCAGGATGGTAAAGGCAATTGCCCGGCGCTTAAAGTTTTCCAAAAAAGAAATTGATTTATTGTGGTTACTCACCCGCTGGCACATGTTTGCCTATGAACCAAAAATGACTGACAAGGCGATTCGCCGCTTCATCCGCCGGGTGGAGATTGTTAACATCGATAAAATGATGATGTTAAGAGTCGGTGACCGGATTGGCGGCGGCAGTAAAGCCACTTCCTGGAGATTGCAGGAATTAAGGCGACGGATTGACGAGGTGCTTCAGACCCCAATGCAGATTAACGATTTAAAGGTTAATGGCCATGACGTGATGAAATTGTTGAATTTACCGGCGGGGCCAAAAGTGGGTCAAATTTTAAACAAGTTATTTGAGGAAGTAATGGAAGACGCTAAGAAAAACGACCGGGACTATTTATTAAAACGAATAAAAGAAATCTTTTAGCCTATCACACACCGGGTGTGTGATCTAACTACTCGCCTTCTGGATTTTCAAGCATCACATGCTTAATCATTGATAGTTCCCTTTGATATTCTGCTTCGTTAGAAATAAATTCATCGTAGCTTCCGGAATTTCTAAAATAATCAAGAATAATATCTTTTTGGCAAATTTTATTTTGATTTATTCCTAAGTATTCTGGTAATGAAGAATAAGAATATTCTTGCAATTCTTCCATAGATTTGACAATGCCGGCACTATAAGGATTAAGATGAATATAACGGGAGGTGTGCAATAATTGTTGTTCTGTTTCGATTCTTATCGATTTAAATCTGCCTTGGAAAATTGGTCCAATTCTTTTGTTTTTGACATTAAAGTAATGCGTATAACTTTCAGAAAATCTACGCATGAATTCTGAAATACCATTATCGGTTGTTTGCTTTAATAAAAAATGGAAATGATTCGGCATTAAGCAGTAACAAATTATTTCTACAAAGAATTTTTGCAATTGATCTAACTTTAATAAAGTTTCCGACTTAACTGATTGCGGCAAGCGAGAAAAGTAAGAATAGCGAATTGGGGGTCTTTGATGTCTGTAGTAAAAAACAGCTTCTAAGAAACGATGGTGATAACGATCATCAAGAAAAATTGGCATAGAGGCAACTCCGCGATTAACTATGTGATAAATTTCACCTGTAACTAAGGGGTCTTTTCTAACGGGCATTAGCTTTAATCTATCACACACCGGGTGTGTGAATGAGTACTAGCGCTTCTTATTTATTAAGTTTTCCCAGACTACCAGAAGCGGCGCGGCGGTAAAGGTGCTCGAATAGGTACCGGTGATGGTACCGATAAGTAAAGCAAAAATAAACCAACGAATGGTTTCTCCGCCCAGTAAAAATAAAGCTAATAACATAAAGATAATTGTTAAGGAATTATTGATCGACCGGGTTAGGGTTTGATTGATTGAGCGATTAACCACTTCACCATAAGATAAGTGAGGTTCGTTATTTAAGGTTTCCCTGATTCTGTCATAAACCACAATCGTGTCGTGCACTGAAAAAGATAAGATGGTTAAGACCGCTGTTACCAGCAAAGAGTCGGCTTGAGCCCCGAAGTAAACGCTGGCGATGCTGTAAGTACCGATTAAAATCAAGGTGTCGTGAAGCATGGCTAAGACCGCACAGATGCCGTACTTTTTATCTTTAAACCGGATCGCCACATAGACCAAAATAAAACCGGCAGCCAGGATTATTCCGATAATGGTTTTTTTGATTAATTCTTGCCCCAAGGTCGGACCAACGCTGGAAAACCTTTTTTCCTCAACTGGCCCAAGCTGATCAGCCAAATCCTGCTGGAGCTTAACGCTTGACGCCTGATCCAGTTTTTGCGCCCGAATAATAAAACTGTTAACCCCACTTTGCTGAACCGTTGTCCCGGGCAGTTTTGCCTGCGCTACCTCGTTTAAGGCCGCCTGTGACACCGCGCCGCCGGTAAATCTAAGCTCCAGTAAAGCTCCCCCGGTAAAGTCGGCCGACGGATTTAAACCATAGCGAATTAAAAAATAACTTGAAGGCAAGATCACTAAAAGTGATAAAAGAAAATAGATGGTTCTGTATTTAATAAAGTTAATCATTGGTTTATTTTTTTAAAGTAAGTTAATCGCATTAGGTTACGGGTAATGACAATTCCTGTCACCAGACTTAAAATCACCCCGATTAATAAGGTTAAGGCAAAGCCGCGGACTAGCCCTGACGAATTCAGCCAATTGAAATTAAATGGATTTAATAAAATTAAACTGACAACGATGGTGGTAATGTTGGCGTCTTTAATTGCATCCCAAGCCCGGCCAAAGCCCAAATGCATCGCTACTCCAAAAGGTTTGCCGGCTTTTAATTCTTCCTTTAAGCGCTCGAAAATCAAAATGTTGGCGTCAACCGCCATCCCCATGGATAAAATAAAACCAGCCACACCCGGCAAGGTTAAAGTTACCGGAATTAATCGATAAACCGCTAAAGTAAGCAGGCCGTAAATTAATAAAGCAATATCCGCCAGCAAGCCGTTAAGCCGGTAAACTAAAATCATAAAGCCCATGACTAATCCCAAGCCGACGATGCCGGCCCTAACGCTGGCGTTAACCGCCGCTGAACCCAGGCTGGCAGAAATATTGGTTTGCTCAATAATTTTGGTCGGCACCGGCAAAGCCCCGGCATTAAGCTGAATCACTAATTGAGAAGCGTTATCGGTGGTAAATTGGCCGGAAATTACTGCCCGGCCATCAAGGATGGGTTCATTAACAATTGGCGCGGTGACCAGTTGATCATCCAAAAAAATCGCCAGGGGTTTACCGACGTTCCTTTGGGTAATGGCAGCAAACTTTTGCGCCCCCTCATTAGTAAACTCCAATGACACTGTCGGCTGGCTCCCTGCCTGCTGCTGGTTAAAAGTGACGGCGGCTTTGGTTAAGTCGCTGCCGGTTAAACCGGTGGAAACAAAAATCATCTGGCCGCTGGTAGCACTATCTGTGGCTACGTTCTCCCGAAAATCTAATTGAGCGGTTTTGCCAATTAGCTCAATCGCCTGGTTGATATCAGTCACCCCCGGCAACTCGACGATTAAACGATAGGAGTCAGGCGTAATCGCGGTTTGAATCACTGGTTCCGCTACCCCGTATAAATCGACACGTTTGGCCACGACTGTTTTTAAAGAATTTAGAGCTGACTCACGATCGCCCGGATTAATCGCGCTCATGTCCGCTTCCAGCAATAAATGGCTGCCGCCGACTATATCCAAACCGAACTTTAAGGTTTTGGCCGACCACAAGTTAATCGCAATCCCTGCGGCCAATAAAACCAAAATCAAAAATAAACTACGATACCATTTCTTCTTCATCGCCGATAAGCATTACCCGCCCGGCCATCAAGATCCGAGTCAAAAACGGATCGCGTCGGGATTTTCTGAAAGTAAATTCCTCGCTGGTCATTGGCGCATAATTAATTTCTTTTTCCCGCTGACTTTCAGCCGTTCTGACTAATCGATTTAATTCGGGAATGATTAATTTGGTACCAACTATTAATAAATCAATATCTTCATCAGATTTTCTGGGCATGTACCGGGCATATCGGCCGGCAAGCAAGGCATATTTAATGTTGCCGAATTTATTGTGGTGTTTGATAATTTCCGCGCCCAAACCGGTGGTTTTGGCTACCAAGCTGATTAAATCCTGATAAAAAGGATAGGTTTTGATAAAAAAGTAATACAGCCGGTTAGCCCGGGGTTCGCTTTTAATTAAACCCCTGGCTTCAAGCCGCGCCAGCTCACGCCTGACCGCATTAATTTCCTCGTCGGTTTCACGAACTAGCTGCCTAACATAAAACATTTCTTGGGGCTTATTAAGAAAAATCTGAATTAGCTTAACCCTGACTTTAGAAACAAATAAATCTTTCAGGTTGGCCATATCTTAGTAGCCAACTTCGTTCCCCGTCGGCAGTACCGAGATCCAAATTGGCCCTGGATTGAATTTAACTTCTTTGCCGGCGGCATCATAAAAAATAGTTCGGCTTAAGCGTTTGGCTTTGGCCCAACTGCCGTCTTCCACTTTCCCGTCTTTAAAAATTAAAGCCTTGCCTTTGCCGGTGGTGCCGTATAAAAGATGGACGTTGCCGGGATAGCCGTCGTTAGCATTTTTCTCGGTGGCAAACTGAACCACCAGATTTTTGGTGGTTAACTGACCGTTAGTGTTTAGGTCCAAATGCGGAGCAGCGCCGTTTAAGCGTTTGTAAAGATTATTTTCTTTGTCGTACTGCCAGCTAACCTCGTAGGCGGTGTCTTCCCAGAAACCATAGTTAACACTGGCCAAGTCGCCCCGGTTGGCAAAATCGGCCTCGTCTTTGACAAACTGCCACGGTTCAAAAACTTTACTCCAAACCTCACCCTCTGGATCTTTATCGGTGTAGCCCCGTTTTTCAGCCACGGCCCAGAGTTTCTCGGTGGTGGAATACATCGTGTGCTCGGTGGCGACTGTCCGGCCCAAACGCTCGTAATCCCGCCAAAACGTCGGGTAACCGATAGAAAACTGATTCAAGTCGTTATTGGTTGCCCAGCCGTAGTCGCCGATTTGGCCTAAGGCGTCGGCCGGACCATCGGCATTAGCGCCGCCAACATGGACATATAAGGGAAAGTTGTACTCTGACGCCCAGTCCAAAAAGTAAGTCCGGGCGGACCGGACCGGACCAACAATCGGCTCATAGGCGGCCGCGTTGCAATAGAAAAGTGCCATAAACCGGGTGATACCGCCTTCAGCCACCGCTTCGTAGACTAGGTCGGCG
>Ga0209541_10002865_pt1 | contig 32256 bp, 31 predicted proteins | sample RifCSPlowO2_01_FD_184027 | JGI IMG/M metagenome (GOLD analysis project Ga0209541, IMG submission 184027) | Groundwater microbial communities from Rifle, Colorado - Rifle CSP2_plank lowO2_0.1 (SPAdes) (version 2) | ecosystem: Environmental > Aquatic > Deep subsurface > Groundwater | place...
TGCAAGAAGTAGAAGTGTTGCGCGCACTCCAATGGCTACAAAACAAGAATATCGTGCAGTTAACAACAGAAACAAAAGAATTAGTTCTGCTTGATGAAAACGGAAAAGAATTTTTGAAAAAAGGAATGCCTGAAAAAAAACTTCTCAATACATTAAAAGAAAAAGATGTATCAATAGAAAAAGCATCATCTGCCGCAAGCATAAGCAGAGAAGAATTAAATGTTTCACTAGGATTATTGCGCTCAAAAGGCCTTGCAATAATCACAAAAGACAAAGAAATTAAAATAAAAATAACAGACAAAGGAAAATCTGCAGTTAATACACAATCACCAGAAGAAAAATTTATACAAAAAAAATTTCCACTTGAATTAAACTCGCTAAACCAAGAAGAAAAACAAGTGCTTGAAACACTAAAAAAAAGAAAACAAATAATAAAAACAGAAACACAAAAACAAACAACATCAAAACTACTTGATTTAGGAATACAACTACAAAAGCAAGGCGGTTTTGAAAAAAACATAATAGACCAAATAACACCTCAAATATTGAAAACAGCAGAATGGAAAGGAAAAAATTTCAGAAGATTTGACATCACAATAGACACGCCAAAAATACACTGCGGAAAACTACAACATTACCGCAAATTCTTGGATGAAATACGCGCAAAATTTGTAAGCTTAGGATTCACAGAAATGAAAGGGCCAATAGTAGAAACAGAATTTTGGGATATGGACGCGTTATATATGCCACAGTTCCATTCAGCAAGAGATATACATGATGTCTACTTCATCACAGAACCAAAGCTTGAACAAGTAGATTACAAAATTATAAAAAAAGTCAAAGAAGCTCATGAAAACGGAGCAAACACAGGCTCAACAGGATGGCAATACAAATTTGACACGCAGAGAACATTAAGAACATTATTACGTTCACAAGGAACAGCGTGCTCATCAAGAATGCTCGCATCACCTAAATTAAAAATCCCAGGAAAATATTTTGGAATAACAAGATGCTTCAGAAAAGACGTAATAGATGCAACACACAATTGTGATTTTTACCAAACAGAAGGAATAATAATACAAGAAGGACTAACAATAAGACACTTATTTGGCTTGCTCAGAATGTTTGCGCAAGAATTTGCAGGCACAAAAGAAATAAGACTCGTGCCGGGATATTTTCCATTCACAGAACCTAGCGTTGAACTTTTTGCAAAACACCCAGATTTAGGCTGGATAGAACTTGGCGGAGCAGGAATATTCAGATCTGAAGTAGTAATGCCATTGTTAGGCAAAAATGTTTCAGTGCTTGCATGGGGAATAGGAATAGACAGAATAGCAATGTTCAAATTAGGATTAAAAGACATCAGAGCATTATTCTCACATGATATCGAATTTTTAAGAAATATAAAACTAAACTTTGATGGTTTAAATTATGATGAAGACAATAAAAGTTCAGTGAACTCACCAAGGCAAACAAAGGTGGAATTATAATGCCAACAATAACATTCTCACTAAAAGATTTTTGCGAATTAGTTGGCAAAAAATTAAGCATTGAAGAATTCAAAACATTGCTAGAATATGCAAAAGCAGAACTTGAACATGCAAGAGAAGATGAAGTTGCAGTCAAGTTCAATGATACAAACCAGCCATACTTGTGGTGCCCGGAAGGAATAGCTTGGCTTGTCAAAGGCGCGCTAGGCAAAGAAAAAGAAATACCCCAACTAAAAATCAAAAAATCAAACAACAAAATAATTGTTTCAAAAGAAGTTACAAAAATAAGACCCTACATTTCAGCATTCACCGCAAAAGGAACAAAATTAACAGAATATCTACTAAAACAACTAATACAACTGCAAGAAAAATTATGCGAAAATTACGGCAGAAAAAGACAAAAAATAGCAGTAGGACTGTATCCAGCACAAAAAATATCGTTCCCTATTAATTATACGGCAATTGCCCCAAATGCAGTGCACTTTGTTCCATTAGGCGAGAATAAACAAATGACACCATCACAAATTTTGGAAAATACTCCAAAAGGAAAAGAATACAAATGGATACTTGAAAAAGAAACAAAATATCCTTTATTGATGGATTCCAAAAAAGAAGTTTTAAGCTTCCCGCCAGTAATAAACTCACAAACAGCAGGCAAACTTGAGATAGGAGATGACTTTTTGTTTTTTGAAGCAACAGGCACAGACCAAAATGCAGTAAATTTATCCGCAGTAATCTTCGCGCAAGTATTGCAAGACAGAGGATTTGAAATTTCTTCTGTGAATGTAGAAACACCAACAAAAAAAATGGTTTCACCATCAACAGAAACAAAAAAAATCAAAATAACAAAACAACAAGTACAACAATTATTGGGCTTGGAATTAAAAGACACAGAAATAAAACAGTTACTGGAAAAAGCAAGATATACTTTTACAAATTATGTTGTTGAAGTGCCACCATACAGGCAAGATATAATGCACTGCAATGATGTAATAGAGGACATTGCAATAATGTATGGATACAACAACATTGAAGCACTGCCAATAACAACATTCACTAGAGGAGAAACAAGCCAAATAAACTCGTTTATTTCAACAATAAGGCAATTACTGGTAGGACAAGGATTCCAAGAAATCTTCAGCGCAATACTATCAAACAAAATGATTATGCAACAGAAAATTAAATCAAAAGAAGAAATAGTTGAAATAGAAAATTACACATCACAAACATATTCAGCAGTAAGAAATAATATACTGCCAATACTGCTTGAAACATTAAGCGAGAACAAACACGTTGAATATCCACAAAAATTATTCGAGCAAGGAATAGTAACAAAGAAAAAAGCAGATAAGATAATCGACCAAGAAATTTTGGCAATAGCAAACAGCCACTCAACAGCAAACTTCACAGAACTGAGGCAGACAATAGAATTAATGCTAAGACTATTAGGCACGGAATTTAAAATAAAAGAAACAGAACATACAAGCTTTATTTCAGGCAGAGCTGCAGAGATTGTGATAGCTGGAGAAAGTGTAGGAACATTTGGAGAAATACATCCAGAAATTCTTGCAAACTTTGGAATAGAAATGCCAGTAGTTGCAGCAGAAATAAACGTTGAAAAATTGTTTGAGAAAATAAAAAATAGAGAACTTTGAAAAACTATAGAAAAGAGTCAAAGTTCTCTAATAGTAAATCTCATAAATAATGGAACAAAAATAATAAGATTTACTATGCTAGCGAATCTCGCAAAAGTTCCATATATTATGAGATTCGCTATAAGAATCGTTTTGAATAAGTTATGAAAACACAAGTAATTCAAAGCTCTCTATAATAAAAATAGGAAAAAGATCACTATTTCATTTCTGCAGTCTTTTTAACTAGAGAAACCTTAGGCTTTTCAGCAGTCTTTTCTTCCTTGACAACAGTTGCATCAATTTTAGTTTCTGCCTTTAAGGATTTGACTGCAGGCTTCTCTGATTTAGCAGCAGAAGAAGCTTTTGCAAGCTTGCTTCTTCTCAAAATTCTAGGCCTGACAGTTTTCTTTTTAGATTTTTTCTCTGTTAATTCGATTCCTAACTTTTTGAAAGCAGAAACAACTTCAGAATGTGCAGCACTTTTCTTAATATCAACAGTTTGAGATAAAGGCTCTAAGTGAATAATATTACATTTTCTTCTTCTAGTTTCGCCATCAATAAGAACAAAATTTTTATCAGAAATTTCAACAACAACGCATTTCTTGCCAGCATCTCTGCCTGCAATCTTCACACAAACACGCCCAATGTCAATCATTTTTTTCCTCCATCTCTTATCAAAGCAGTTCGTCGCCGAACACTGCAAGAGATATAAATTTTATTTTTTGTTTTTTATAATGTTGATGATATACTGTATATTGATTTTTATTGCTTTCTAACAGATGAAACTATTCTTCCACGACTACAAGCAGAACACAAAACACCGCCATACGGGCGTTGAGGGCGCTTAGCAGTCTTAGGCATATTTTTCAATTCAGCAGGGTATGCTCTTGGCACAGATTTAAGCCTAGTGCCACAATCAGCACATTCTGCAAAACCAGGCTTGCGCCTCTTGTAATGCAAAACAACCCTACCACCAGGAGTTTTTGCAAAAACCCTTCTAAATGTTCTTGACCTTAAGTTGCCTCTAACCATATTGGCAGTAAAATATGCAAGCGATTTATAAACATTACTGATTTACGCAATTACCAAAATGAACTCTTGCAATATAACAAATAAAACAACTGAAGAAATAATAGACCCTCAAATAATTGAAAAAGTAGAGAAAAAAGTAGAAGATACAATAAAAAAATACTCACTGATAGACAAAAAAGACAAAACGCTCATAGCAGTCAGTGGCGGGAAAGACAGCACAACCTGCGCGCACATACTAAAAAAATTAGGATATTCTATAGAAGCATTCACAGTAGACGTCCATATAGGATGCTACACTCAAGAAAATCTCTTTAATGTAAAAAAAATGTGTGAGAAAGAAGGAATTAAATTGCACGTTTTTTCATTCAGAAAAAGTTATGGGCATTCAGTATGCCACGCAAGAGAAATACTAAATAAAAAAGGATTAAATTTCAATTCATGCACAGTCTGCGGAGTGATGCGAAGAAGATTGTTTAACATAGCAGCAAAACAGGCCAATGCAACAAAATTAGCAACAGGGCACAACATGGATGATGAAGTGCAATCAATAATCATGAATATATTCAGAAACAAGCAAAGCCTAAATGCAAGGATAGGACCAAAACAGAATATAATAGACAAAGGGCTTGTGCCAAGAATAAAACCATTATTTTTTGTAACAGAAGATGAAATAATCAAATACAGCAAAGCAATGAAATTTCCAGTCCATTACGGCCAATGTCCATGCGCAGCAACATCCTTAAGATACAATGTCAGAGAATTTTTGCAAGAATGCAAGAAAATAAATCCTGATAGTGTGCAAAATGTAATGAATTTTTTTACATCCCAACAACAGAATAAACCTATTTTAAAAACAAAAGCGCAATTAAAAAAATGCAATGTCTGCGGAGAACCATCTGTGCGAGAAACATGCAGAACATGCCAAATATTAAGCAATCTTAATAGCACTGCGCAAACCAGCTAATTCATCTTTTGTCAACTCTCTATGCGCTTTTTCGCTCAAACCCGCAATTGACAAATTAGCAATTTTTGTTCTGAATAAATCTGTAACAAAATATCCCAGCTTGAAAAAAACCCTCTTAATAATATGTTTTCTGCCTTCATGAATGGTAAGCTCAATGCAATTCGCATTTTTAACAAAAACATACGCTGGAAAAACCTTTCTACCTTCAATATGGACTCCGCGCTTAAGCCTTGTAACAATATCATCCTTTAGCTTTTCGCGCACAGTAACCACATAAGTTTTTTCAACACCATATCGCGGATGAGTTATCCTATTTGCGAGCTCGCCATCATTTGTTAACAAAACCAAACCCCTTGAATCGCGATCAAGCCTGCCAACAGGAAAAACTTTTTCTTCAACATCAACAATATCAAGCACAGTTTTTCTATCCGCAGGATCTGAAACAGCAGTAATATATCTTTTTGGCTTGTTTAACAAAATATAAACTTTTTTTTCAGGACGAATAATTTTGCCATCAACACTAATCAAATCTTTCTCAACATCTGCCTTATCGCCAAGCTTTATTATTTTATTATTAACAGAAACTTTTCCCTGCGCGATAAGCACTTCGCATCTTCTCCTTGAGTCAATTCCTGCAGCCGCTAGAATTTTTTGCACACGTTCAAGCATACAATATCAATAGTTACAAATGTTTAAATAAGTATTGCATTATGTTAGTTACATGATTGATGTTGTGATTCCAAATAAAAATGAAGAAGAATTCATCAAAATAGCTGAAAAGCTAGGATACAAAAAAATAATTTTTCTTTACACTTCAGAAAAAAGTGTTTCACAAATAAAATCTGAAAAAATAAAAACAGAATTTGGAGTAATAACAACAAAAGGCGGCAAAGGAAAATATCCAACTTTCATGCAAAGCGGAGAAAATGACCAAAAAATAGTAGAGAATAATCCTCCAAACGTACTCTTTGAACTTGAACAAAAGGCAGAAAAAGACTATATTCACCAAAGAGCATCAGGATTGAATAATGTGATCTGCACTTTTGCGCAAAAAAACAATGTTGTTGTTTGTTTTTCTTTCAAACAAATTTTGAAAAGCTACAAAACAAAAAGAGCGCAAATAATGGGCAGAATAATGCAAAACATAAAATTATGCAGAAAACACAAAGTAAGAATGGCAATTGCATCTTTTGCAACAAATCCTTATGAAATTAGATCACAAAAAGACCTGCAAGCATTATTTGAACTGCTAGGAATGCATCAAACAGAATCAAAAAAATCATTTGAACAATTCTAGCATTTTTTCAGCATTTGTTTTGTGATGAAAAATTCTGCATTCTGCTGCGCATACGCATTGCAAGCATTTTTAATTTTTGCAACCTGTTCAAAACTAACATTAAGCGCAGATGCGTCATTAATGCAGGATGAGGCATCACCAGTTAACAAGGCTTTGCAAGCAGTGTTTTGATTGCAATACAAAACATCTTTTTTTGCGAGAGCAACACAAAAATCATCCCTTTTGCTTTCAATTGTACTGCACAAAAGCTCATTTTTTTCAGTAGCTGCAAGACAACGCTCTTTGTACGTTTTGGTCATGACCTTTTCACATAACTGAGAATTATCCATTCGTAATGCCTTAATAAAATAAAATGCATCATAATTACCAGTGTTACAGTCCATTCTCTGTTCTGAAAAATAAAAAATTCCTGCAATTGTAATTAAAATAATTATTGAGACTGCAGTTATTGCATACTGCACGTTTTTTCTTATAATAATATCACCTTTTAAATATGTTAATTTAAATATGTTAGGCTGAAAATCTTTTACATAGAAATATTTAAATACATATATAAGCATTTCTATCTTTGTTTTAAGTATAAAAAAAGAGGAACAATGAACAAAAATTTCTTGGTTTTACTTTTAATCACTTTTCTAATATTGTTTTCTGTTTCTGCTTTATCAATCCAAACACCAATCCCATTCAAAATAAACATACAAAAAAATACAACACTCTATTTGCAGCCACACATTAATTTAGAAGAGCCGATGCATTTCAATTACATTGAATTTGGCGGATATTGTAATGAAATAGAACCAGGCGAAGGCACAATGGCTGTTAATTTCTACAATAAAACAGCTCTGGCCAAAACCATCAGCAGAAAATTCTCTACATATGGACGCTTTGACGGGTTTCATATAGAACTTGAAGGCATTGAAGCTGATAATGCATATTATATCGATGTTGTTGCATGCCCAGGTCTGCTAATTGATAATATGCACGGCAAGCTCGAAGCAACACAAAATTTGAAAGAAACAGAAACAATAACATCAATAAAAATAAATGCAGAACCAGAAAGTATAGGTGTATTGCCTCCAAATATACAAATCAGAAATCCATCAACTGATTCAAGAATAATTGATGAAAGCGTGCAAATAGTTTCATCAAACCCAAATGTTTTAGTGTGGTTTGGAAACCAAGACTCAGCAGACAAACCAACAACAACAAAAAATGTAAATGACCAGATATATGCATGTTCATATTTAGGCAAAAAAGTTGATGAACAAAACAAGCCTGTTTGCGATTCAAAAGCAGCAGAACTAGCAACTTGCGATCTGTCCGCAGGAAATGACTGGTATAAAGGATGGTGCTGTTCACAAAGCGACATAAAAAGCTACGGCTGCAGATATGACTCAACATTAAATGCGTTCTGCGGAAACAATTCAAATGGAGACGCACAATTAGCAACACCAGAAGAGATAGGAGAAATACACGACTTCACAGGATGCACACAAAAATCACAAGCTGTATTTGACGAATCTGCACAATTCCACGCGTGCAAAACAGGCGCGAATTTTGGCACGATAAAAATACAAAATCATGATTACAATTGTGATGCAAGCAAACCAGAAATAAAAGAATGCGGTGGCGAGCAACCAATATCAACATTCAACAAGATGTTGACTGGAGAAAATTTAACAATTTCAGGAAAACTAAATTACTGCCTAGAAACAGCAGCATTCTCTCCAAATTTAGACTACACAACACAAAAATCCTGCGAAAAATCAGGACAAACATGGACAGGAACAAGATGCTGCAGCGAACAAGATGACAGAATAAATGGGAATGAATACTATAATGACTTATCAACAGATACAAACACTCAAAAACCAGGCGGATGCTGGAACAGCACATACATTTATGCAGGAAATTACACAAAAAATTACACAAACAACTCACAAACAGACAGTTCAATAATAAATTACAACGGCACATTTTATGGCTGCTTAATAACAGACCCCACATTATTAGCACTACAAAACACAGAATCACATTTGTCAATAGCGTCACAACAACAAATAGAACAACAACAAACACAACAACAACAAACACAACAAACAACAACAGGCTGTTATGATTCTGATGGCGGCACAATAACTGACTTGAGATATAATATCAGAGGAACAACAAGCTTGAGCACAGGACAAACCGAAACAGATACTTGTGTAGACAGCAAGACTTTGCTTGAAAAGGGATGTGATATATTCTCATCAATATTTTCAACACAATACATTTGCCCTGGAATCTGCGTTGATGGCGCTTGCACAGATATTATTCAATATCAATTACTAACAGGCAACCTAATTTTGCCTCAAAACAAATGTGGAAGCACGTTGAGAAATGCGTTAAAAAATGATATAACACCAAATGCAGTCTGCCAGCCATGGGGGCAATGGATATTTACTGCAAATGAAAATGACACTGTAGAAAAAATAAATCCAATCGGCCCAGACAAAACACAAATGCCATTAACATGGAAATGCGACAAGCAATTCCAAGAAGCAGGATGCTGCCAGCAAACAAAATGTTGGAATGGAAAACAGTGCATAAACTCAGGAGAATTTTTTGATGCAACAGACAAAGGATACATGTGCAACAACGGCAACTGGATTGCTAAAACAAAAAAAACAAATTATGACAAAACAGAAGAAGGTTTTTGCGAGCAAGAAGAACAATGCTTGGTGACATCTGTAAAATCACTAAACAATGAAAATAAAGATAATCAACCTGCAGAATACTTCAAAGCAAATGGCGTCAAAAGCAGAATGCCAAGATGCATAACAGACAAACAATACTTAAAAGATGAGTACTGTGAAAACGGAAACTGGACAACAAGAACAAAATTATTAGTAACACAATTATTATCACTTGCAGACACAGTTTCAAACAAAAATTATGATTTATTCTGCGACAGTTACAATAATGTCTTGAATGAATTTAAACACACAGATTCGCAAGGAATACCAATAGAAAATTTCATCAAAGAAAATTGCGCTAAAGAAGGAAGAACAGTGCCTTGCACAAATAATTTCTGCGTTTTAAAAACACAACAAGGAGTTGCAGCACTAGCAACATCAGTAAATACAGAAGTTAATGGCTCACAATCATTCTTGCGAGCATTCAACCTAAATCAACATGCCTGTGATAATACACTTACTGGAACAGAGTTTACACAATGCAGCCAAACACCAATCCAAGGAGGACAGTTATGGCATAATCCGCAAATAGAAAGCATGATTTACACTTCACCAATAATAACACAACAATTGCAAACAAACATACAAGACCAGTATATTCCACAAGAATTACAAAGCATGATTAATTATGTCAGAACAATAAATTCAGATTCAAACCCTGCAACAAACTTTTGGTTTTTTAACCAAACCAGATTATACAATAGAATAACGTATTCAAAAAAAGACTCGAGAGAAATATTTGCATTCCTGGAAAAACAGCCTGCAAGAAATGATAACGTAAATTATCTGGCGGTAAAATACGCAAATTTCTCGTTGAATGCAGACCCTTGCCTAACCTTATTCAAAAACACACTACAAAACCAAGCCCCATTTTGTGAAAGCCAGTTAGATGCCTCACAATTTGTGTTAGTGGCAAGAGATATTTCAGAAAATGCGCAACAAACACAATTCCCAAAATGGAGAGACCTTACAGCAAAATTAAGATTAACAAGCGGCCCACCAAAAAGCGTAACAACAGACACAACACAAACACAACAATCAACAACACAATCAACAACACAAACAACAATTCAAACAACAATTCAAGAATGCCCTCAAGAGGCTCAATGAAAAAAGCACAATTAACATTTTTTATATTTTTTGGATTTGCAATAGTCCTTGCCATAAGCATAGCAATAACAATAATGACTGACAAAACTGCAGAAAGGACAGAAAGAGGGTCAGTGAACAAACCAAAAACAATGCTAAAAATACAGCCAATCAAAGATGCAGTAAATAATTGCCTAACAATAACTGCAAAAGAAGCATTAATCAAAATTGGAAAACAAAGCGGATATTTATACCAAAACCAAGGTGGAAGCACAGAGGATTTATCAGCACAAGACTTAGGAAAAAAATATGCAGAATATGATGATGAGAATGTAAGATATCTGGTTGATGAGCCAACAGGAAACATAGGCCAAATATTTTTTACAACAACACCAAAATATCCATGGGACACTTTTCCATACACAAATAACGCATTTGACCCATCTTCAACACAACATATGGGGTATTATGGAATAAATCAGTTACCAGGACTTTACAAGCCAGCACCAAATTCAATACAAGAACAGCTTGAAACATACACTGCAAACAACACAAAAACATGCATTGACTTCTCAAAATTTGAACAACAAGGACTTGAAATAAAATATGGCAATCCAAATGCAACAGCATACATTGCAAATGAAACAAAAAAAGTAGGAGTTGAAGAAGCAGTTTATTTCACACTCAACTGGCCAATAACAATAAAAGAAAAAACAACAAACATAACAACAACAATACAAGAATTTGGAACAATAATAAAAATACCATTTGCAAAAATATATTACAACATAAGCACGATGCTAAACAAAGATGCCACAAACATAAGCTATGAACCACACACAGAAGGAGAATATATTGTTTCAACAACAAAAATAGAAAAAAACAGCATTGTAAGCACAAAATTTGTGCCTTACACAATAGACAACAAACAGTACATGTTCACATTTGCAAGACACAATAGGCAGCCAGCACTACACTACATAACACAACTAAAAGACAGCACAAGAGAAACACCAATCAATCTTCCAAAAGGTGCTAAAATATTGATTGAAGGAACAAAACTAAAATTTATTCCTGCAAGCTGCGATGCATCAGACTCAGCAATAAATAAATGGGATTATTCAGAAATAGGATTGAATGCATCAGACCCAGATGGAGAATTAAACAATCAAAACATACTTTTCAAACTAAATCCTGCAAATCCAGTGCTAGACAGACCAACAGGCAATCATCCAATAGAAATAGAATTAATCACGCAAAAAATTGATGATACAACAAAAAAAGATTTGCAAACATTTTATGTAAACGTATACTGCTGCGCAGACGCGCCATGCCAATAAACATAAAATAAAATGAACAAAACAAAAAAAACAGTGATGATAACAACATTGTTTATCATAATTATATCACTAATTATTTTTGCACGCGCACAAAGCTCGACAGAAAATGGATGCTGCTGTGATTTAGTTGGAGAAACAGGATCAATATTGACAAGCGCAAATTGCGCAAGCCTAAACAGAGTATTTTATCCACTAACAAGCATTGCGCAATTAAATTGTGACAGCTTTTGCAAAACACAACCACCAGCACCAGGCACATCAACAACACCAACAGCAGACTGCAGCAACCCAACAACAAGAATGCCTGCAGAATTAACAATAACACCAATCAAAGGACAGCTAGGATTAAGACTTGAATTCACACTAAACTGCCCAACAGACTTGATAAACATATCAAGATGCGAAGGCGCAACATGCACAAATTTCAAACAAATTGCATTATTGCCAACACAATTCTTTTATGAAGACAAATCAAGCCTAAAATGGAGCCAGGATTACACATACAAAATAATCGCAAAAAGCAGCGCATTTGGAGATTCACAACCAGCAACAGCAACAGCAAACACAGGAGATATAGAGTGCTGGTATCAAAACACAGACAACCAATTTTGTGTTGATGCATCATACTATACAAAATATGAAGATTATTTGAAAACAAATGGATACACTGTAAATACAATCACAAAAACAGCACAAGATTTTACCAGCACACAATCAAATCCAAACAAGTTTGAACAAACAATAATGAATTTATTCAATGGAAGATTCAAAAAAGCATTCAGGTGCGATGGCAACAATAAAATATCAACTCCAACACTTACTTGTACAACAGGACAAGCATGCATCTCAAGCGCAACAACAACTGCATGCGCAGACACAACATCACAATGCAGTTCACAAGACAACATTTTTGGACTATTCTCAACAGCAGATACTTGTGAAGGAACAACACAAAAAAAATACTGTTTCATAGACAAATCATTCTCAATAGTTGACACTTGCTACACATGCAATTCAAGAATGAGCTGTTATGACTACAAATCAGAAAATGCATGCACAAGAAACAATTGCGGCATTGGGCAATGCACATGGAAACCAGTATTTGAAGATATAGGAACAGGAGTATGCATAGATGAACGCTTCAACAATTGCCCAACATGCGGGCAGCAAGGCACAACAAATGCGCCAAACAAACAAGCATATAATGAAATATTTGACCAATGCACAGAAGAAAAAGCAAAAGCACTCTCAACAAACAGTTACACCTGCTTCAAACAACAAGCACAAGATGGAACAACAACTGCAATAAGCTGTGACACTATAACCTGCAGAGACTACACAAAAGCACAATGCGCAGCAGACTCAAGAGGAGTAACACTAAACTCAGACAATTCAGTAGCTGCGCACAGCAATGACGTGTGCAAGATAAATGTTTGCCAATGGGGCGGCGATAAGACTGAAGACGGCATTGGCTGCGTAAAGAATGCAGATGCAACACCAGCTACAACAGCAGGATGGCAAGATTGCGATGATATAAAATGCGAAAGAGACTATTTTCCTCCACAGACAAGCATACTGCCAACAGGCACTGGAGGAAGAGTAGACTTCTTGTTAGTAAACATATTTGACAAACTAAACAAAACAAGCGATGTTGTGCCAAAACAAGGAACACCAGGCTACAATACATTTTTGTGCGCAAACATTGCAACAGGCACGCCCTGCTCTAATTTTGCGCAAACAAATTCAACAAAACTAAACATAAACGACGAAACACTAAAACTACAAGAAGGAACAAAACCAATTCTGGACTTGCATGAAGGATACAACAAAATAAGATTTTACAGCAAAGATACAAACAAAAATCTTGAAGTAATAAAACCACTACTTGCGCAAACAACAAATACAACAACACAAGCACAAACAAGAAGCAGTTCAAACAGCACAGAAATAATAATTCACGTCTGCAAAAATTGCTCAGGACCAAAACTAATAGATTTTTTAGTAAGCCATGCAAGACTTGACAGCAATACTGGTGTGTGGTATACATCAGATGTAATGCCGATAATCACAATATCATTCAACAAGCAATCAGACCTAATTTCTTACACACTAAACAGCACAAACATGATTCCATTATCAAGAACCCCACAAACAAAAGATATGCAATTCATGTTGAGCCCAACATCCGCACAACAAGCACTAACAGAAGGGCCATACACACTAATATTCAATGCACAAGATAACGGTGGAAGAGTAATGGATGAACAAGTATTGAAAACAATATTTGTAAAAACATCACAAGCAAGAGTGCAAATAACACCTGCAGACAAAGCAGTGCTGACAACAAACACAGCAGTAATAACACTAAACTTCAGCGAGCAAGTCACACTAAAAAAAGTAATAGTGCAAGAAGAAATATTAATTGGAGACTACATCAAAAGAATAAACAACATAGACATAACAAACAATCTTACGAGCAGCAACAACAAAACATACACAACAACACTAAATAATTTAGTTGATGGACAAAAAAACATAATAATAACCGCAGAAGACATAACAGGTGCGCAATTCAGCGCAAAATCATCATTCTACACAAACACACAACCAACAAAAATAATACTAAGCAACCCTAGATTAGGAATAGCATCAAGATACACGTTTAACATAACCGCAGAAACAACAACAAGCAGAGGAACAGGAACAACACCAGCAATAACCTGCAAATGGTCATTTGATGACCCAATAGCCCCCCCAATATCACAATTTGACACACTAGCAAACTTTGATTCAGAATATGACAACAAACACGTAATCAAAAATTTCAACAGAATAACAAGCGATGACACCAGCAATCACAACTTCTATGTATACTGCAAAGACAGCAAAGGAACAACACAAAAAACATTCCAACTATCAGTAGACACAGTAAAACCAAACATTATAGATGCGTTCGCATGGCCAAATCCAATACTAGAAGAATTGTATCCCAACAGTGGACAATACTTGACAACACTAAAAGTACAAACAGACAAGCAAACATTCTGCAAATACAGCAAACAACCAATAGATTTTGACTCAATGGAAGAACAGTTCCCCGGATATGGAGAAACACCAGCAACAACAAATCTAGCTGATTTAATAGTCACACAATTAAAAAATCACACATATTACATGCAATGCCAAAGCATAGCAGGAATATTATCACAACCAAAACAAGTCTCTTTCAACATAAACACAAACGTGCAATTCGCAATAAAAAGCACGACACCAAAATTTGCAAATAGCACAAGCTTCACACTATCTGCAGAATCAAACAAAAGAGCAAGATGCTATTACAACACACAACCAACCCAACTAACAGACTGCATGGGTGAGTGCAACTTTACAACAGCGCACATACAACCAGTATCTGTGAGCCAACAAGGAAACACCACATTTTACATACAATGCAGCAGAGGCGCAACAGGAGAAGTATCACCAATACTGCCAATAAAAATATTTGTGGACAATACACCTCCAAAAATGACATATGTAAATGACACTAGTCTTTTACTAGACACACCAGAAATTTCACCATACACAGACAAATTATGGGCATCATTCTTAGGAACAGATGATGAAACAGATGTAACACAATACTTGATTTCAATAGAGCAAGCAAGCACAGGAAATTTCACGATGAACTGGGCGCCAAGCACACACACAGATGGAAAACAATTCTTACTGCCTGAAGCAGGTACACTAAATCTGCTTGACAAAGAAAGATATATACTACATGTCAAGCCTGTCAACTTAGTCGGATTAGCAGGTGAGGAAATGAAAAGTGACGGAGTAACAACAGACTTTTCAAAAAAAATACCAGGCAAAACAAATGGAGAAAGATGCCAAAAAGACCAAGAATGCATAAGCAATTACTGCACTCTAGGAGTTTGTTCGCAAGCATCATGCACAGACCAAATAAAAAATGGGCTTGAAACAGATGTTGATTGCGGAAATGGATGCCAAAAATGTGAAAAAGAAAAAAAATGCAGAGTAACTAGCGATTGCAAAACAGGACTTGCATGCAGTTCAGGCAAGTGCCAAGATTTAGGACCATGTTATGACGCAATATTAAGCGACACAGAAACAGATGTTGATTGCGGTGGAGCCTGCAGCCAAAAATGCGCAGAAGGCAATAAATGCAGAGAAACAAAAGACTGTGAAAGCGGAGCATACTGCATACAAAATACCTGCACAAAAACAGCCACAACAGGCGACACAGACCAGGATGGGGTACAAGATGAAACTGATAAATGCCCAAACACAAATCTCGGAGAAAAAGTTGATGACAATGGATGCGCAGACTCACAAAAATTCAGCTTAGGAGATGAAATCCCAGACTCATGGAGAATGAAATATTTCAAATGCATTGATTGCTCAGAAGCAGCAGCAGAAGCAGACCCAGACAGCGATGAACTTACAAACTTAGAAGAATTCAAAGCAGGAACAGACCCAACAAACCAATCCAGCCCAGGCAAAGCAAAAAGCTCAATATTAGCAATATTATTATGGACATTATTAACTTTATTAATACTTGGCGGAGCAGGATTGGGAGGATATATGTTGTACCAATATTACACATCAACAAAACAATCAAAACAACCAATGCGAGTAGTATCAGTAAGACAACCATTTGGACGACAAGTACAAGAACAATCATTTCCAACACAAACAAAAAAACTATCCAGAAAGCCATGGCTATCAGACAAAATAGATGCTCTAAGAAAATATATACAACCCAAAGAAGAAGGCGAAGAAAAAGGCTGGCTTTCAATACCGCAATTACACAAAGAAACAGAAATTACTAAAAAACAAGAAACAAAAGAAGCAAATGGAACAAAACAAAAACAACAAATAAAACCCCAATTTGAAAAATTAAAAGAATTAGTCCAAAAAGCAAAAACAAAAAATAAAGAAAGTTCAGTTAAAATAGAAGAACAACAAACAACACCTTTCCAAAAATTAATCCAGCTTGCAAGAAAAACACCACGCGCAACGGAACAAAACAAAATAATGCCACAAAAAACTCAGCAAAAAATTGAGACAATACAAACACTGCAAAAACAAAAACCAGCTAAAAAAGAAGAAACAAAAAGCAATAAAACACGCATTAAGAAAAGAAAAGTATGAAAAATAACAAAAAAAAACAAAACGCACAAGTAACAACACAAGTATTCATGTTTATACTTGCAGTAATAATCTTAGGAGTAATAATTTTATACGGATACCAAGCGATAACAAAATTTCTTGCAACATCATCTGATGTAGCCATGGCAGATTTTCAAAACCAGTTTATAAGCGCGGTAGAATCAATAAAAAGAGATTATGGCAGCGTCTCAAAATTAGAATTAGCACTGCCAAAAAAAATTACACAAATCTGCATAGTAGACTCTGACACAACAAAAAATATTGGCGACTTTGCAACAACACACGAGCGCATGTATTCATCATGGGTCAAAAGCGGAGAAAACATATTCTTAACACCAACACAAGCACAACCAATAAAAATAAATGACATAACAGTGCAAGAAAATAATGGATACTTCTGCCAAACAAATTCGCTTGGAAAAATAACAATAAGACTAGAAGGCCAAGGCGACAAAGCAATAGTATCACGATGGCAATAAATAATAAAAAAGCATTTGAAGTTGAGTTTCACTGGATATTCATACTTATAGCTGGTGCAGCAATACTAGCATTCTTTTTCGTAATGGCAGAAAAACAAAAAACAATATCACAAGAAAAGCTCTCACTAGAATTATCAACACAATTTGATGCTGCATTTATAAGCGCAATACAAAGCAAAGGAACAACACAAACAATGCCTCTGCCAAGTGAGGGCATTGAAATTAACTGCGGAAAAACACAATTATGCGACTGCAAATACACAGTTTTAGGCAGACCTACAAGCTTCGGAGACAAAATAATATTTGCGCCAAATAAACTAGATGATTATGAAGCGCAAATAAAAACATTTGATTGGACAGCACCATTTAGAGCAACAAATTTCTTATTTATGACAACAACAAAAATAAAGTATGTCATAGTCTACAGCGACACTGATGCGCCAATAAGAGAATTAGAAATACAACTTTTAAAAGATTTGCCAGCAACACTAAAATTACAAACAACAACAGACATAAGCAAAATAGTTTATGATGAAGACAAAATAAGACTTGTGTTTCTTACAAACCCAGACCCAACACTCCTTAACACAATATTAAGCGCAAACAAAAGAAAAGATATCAACGCAGTATACATAAACAAACAAAATAATGAAGCAACATTTTACAACAAAAAACAAAACAGCAACTCATTTGAGCAAACAACACTCAAATTTTTAGCAGATTCAACAAGCGCGGATTCAGTTAACAATGCGCTAATGTACGCAACAATATTTGCAGAAGACCCGCATTTGTACGAGTGCCAATCAAAAGAAGCATACAAAAAACTCAGTTACATTGCAATGATAATACATGAACGCGCAAAAGAATTATCAAGCCAAATGCAGGATAAACCACAATGCGCAACACTTTACCCAATTCAAACAGGACAAACACTAGATAATCTCAAAAAATCAGCCCAACAAGCAAGCAATGACTTGAACACAGCAGGAAACATACTGCCACTAGCGCAACAATTACAAACACAAAACAAGGAATTGTTAACAACAAGCTGTCCAGTAATATACTAAAACAAAATGAGCAGCCACAAAACCCAAACAAAAATAAAGTTTTGCAAGAAATATAAAAGAATAAACAAAACAATAGCAAACATGATTTTTAGAAATACACACAAAAGCCAAGTAAAGATGTTTGAAACAATAGGCGTGCTAATAATATTTTTTATACTGTTAAGCATAGGAATCTCAGTATATTTCATGCTACAAAAATCAAGCTACGCAAAAGATACAGAACAAAGAAGACAATTACAAGCATTCAGCACTGTACAAAAAATGCTTTACATGCCAGAACTGGACTGCATCAATGTTTTTGGCGCAGTTGAAGAAAATTGCGCAGACAAAATCAAAATAAAGGTTTTTAACACAATTTTGCAAAATTCAGATACACAAAATGATTATTACCAAACATTTGGATTATCAAATGTAACAATAAAAATAGTTTATCCAACACAAGAAGAATACAAAATATACGAAAGAGCGCCTAAAAAATATGTTCGCGCTTTCAAAACACAAAGCCCAATACTGCTAAAAGACCCAAAAAATCCAGTGAATGAACAACATTTATTTGGATACATTGAGATAACAAGCTATGTGCAAGAATAATCACAACAAAAAATCACAAATGGAAATAGTAGGCCTAGCATTAATAGTAGTCTTAGTAGGATTAGTTTTACTGTTTGCAGTACAATACACATTCAAAAAACCACAACAAACAATACAAAAAGCAAAAGAAAAAACCACAGCAGAAAACTTTTTATCAGCAATGCTAAAAACAAACACTTTATGCCAAAAAAGAACAATTGGAGAATTAATACAAGACTGCGCACTTGCGAGAATGATGGATTGCGGCAATTCGCAGGATAGCTGTTTGAATGCAAAAACAACAATACAATACTTACTTGAAAATACTATAAAAAAATGGAACAAACAATACCGCTTTATCATAGATGGCGCTGAAAACACAAACAGTTTACACTTTGAATCCTCAACAACAGCATGCAAAGGAGAAAAAGCATCAGCAACGCGCCCATTTACAATAACTGCAGGATTTGATGTTACAATAAAATTAGACATTTGCTGAAATTTGGCTGTATGTTTTTAAATAAAATACAGACATAATTCTAAATGAGCCTTGAAAAAATACTAAAAACAACAATAAACAAAGCAGGAGATGCTGCCTCTACTGTAAGTGATGGATTAAAATGCGCAGTTGAAATATTAAGCTCACACCCATTATCAATAGCACTTGCAGGCGGATATTTAGATGCACAACAATATTTTAATCAAGGATACACAGAACAACAATCAATAAATCTAGGCATAAAAACAGCAGTGTTGGCGTATTCTGCATTAAGATTAATAAAAGATTATTTTATTGAAATAAAAAATAAAAAAATCCACACTAACCTGCAAGATTTAGCTATTGAAAACCAAGTAATATCTGCAGCAACAGCTGCGACAGCATACACGACAGCAATTAATACTATTAGCTCAGCTAAATTTAATGACAGTTGGCTAGTATTTTCAATGGCGTATTCGACAGTGTTAATGTTATTAAAATTAACAAAATATCAAAAAGAAATAGAACAAATATACAACTCAGGAAAAACAGAAAAAAAATTAATCAGACAAGCAACAGATTATATCCTTGAACGACCAATACTGCCAGCAACAATTGTTGGCACTGCAGTATTTGGGCATTTTATAGAACCTTTTAGCGCTGGCTACAAAACAGATCCTGCGCAAGCAATTGCGACACAATCTTTCTTATCAATGGCAGCAACAAGTGCGGCATACTTTATGACACAAGTTTTAGCGAGCGTATTCCACTCAAAAAGCACACAATGCGCCAAATTAACCATGAAAGCAAAATGGCAAAAATTCAGAGGAAAATATGACCAAGCATTGCAAACACTCAGCGAACTTGAAAAAATAGTATCTTCTGAACTAAGCTCAAAAATACAATTGCAAAAAGCAGACATACTTCTTGCACAAGGAAAATATGAAGAAAGCATGCAACAATTACAACAATGCATTTACGAGACAAAGGACGCACCAAGAAATCCATTAGAGTTTGCAAGCGAACTCCTAAAAATGACGGGCTTGCCTTCAGTTAAAAATGCAATAATGTGGCTTCTACCCTTCAGCAAAGCAAAAACTAAAATAGGGCTTGCGTGCTATCATGATGGAAAAATAAATAGCGCAAACCTTTTTCTTGAGCCACATGAAAAAGATAAAAATATTGATGCAGATTTAGCATACTTGCTATTTTTAGACTCAACACACCAAGAAATAAAACTCCAAAAACAATTAGAAAAAACAATTACAAAAATACAAGGCAAAGATTTTGCAAGAGTTGCAATCTCAAGCGATGAAATATTTGAATATACTTCAAAAGGATTATCAAGAACAGTAATTTTTAAAAAAAGCTCAAGACCACTGGAAAAAGAATATGTAGCAAACAAGCTGTTTCATACAGCTGCCAAAGATAAAGACACAATTATGAGGCCTATTGCGCACACACAAATTCAAAAAAATGATGAAACTGCAGATTACATTCTCGCATCAAGAATAAAAGGCAAGGTTTTAGCAGAATGTGAACGCGATAAAAATATGCTTCAGAAATCGATAGAATTGCTATCCTGCACGACCAGATATGCAGATGCGCGATTGACAGATTTGCAAAGAGAAGAATTAGAAATAAATTATTTCAGAATATTTTACAACAAATTTGCAAAAAGAATTACAAAAGACAAAGAATTACAAAAAGAAATATTTTGCACAGGAAAAATAATACCCACACAATTATCACTAATGCAAAGAAGAATAATACATGGAAATGCACACTCAAAAAATATTATCCTCGCAGAAAATGAAAAACTGTGCTTGATTGATTTTGGCGATTCTGCAGCAGCGCATTTCGGGCTTGATTTAGAACAAATAACCGCAGACATTTGCAATGATTTTCCAAGACTGCAAGTTTACGAACAAGCGCTTGTTTTTGAAGAACAAACAAGAACAAAAGAATCAATAAAAGAATACGCTTATGCGTCTGCATTCAAAACAGCGCATTTGTTAGGCAGAAGCGTTAAATATTGCGAACAAGATGCGTGCATGCGTTTCCAAAATCTAGTAAGCGCAGTAGACTTATTAACAAATCTGACTGGAGAAAAAACAATGCTTGAAACATTTATGGACAATGTCAAGAAATCAGAATTGTTTGCTTGAAAGAAAGCAACTAAATAGACATACTAATTCTCGCGCTCAGCACAGACATAAGTTTATCTTCAATAAAACTAAATTGGCGCATTAAAATTGCTTGTTCAGAATGAAATAAAACAGAATCAATGCTATTTTTCAAATCTTTGCAAGCATCATAAAAAATAACACATTTAGATTTTTCAAAATCATAAAACAATTTGTATGATTCATGCAAAACAAAATCACACTTTTCAAAAATAAGCATGAAATCCTTCAAGCTTTTTTCTTTCTGCGGTTTGCTTAACAAAAATTTGTTTATTAATGAAAATGCATCTGCAATCTCCTCAAGATTAGAAATTAACACAAAATATGCTCTAGTGTCGCTTTCTTTTTCACAAACACCTTTGTTTAACAGCCTCAAACAAAATGCAAACAATCTGTTGACATTATTCTCTATATAATTAGCATTTTCCAAAGCAATCCAATCTTTATTTTTAATTGAACTCAAACAATCTGAAGAAAAATTACACACGTTGAAAAACAAGCGCTTTAACATTGTGCTAAATTCATCTGCTTTAGCTGAAGAAACTTCCTTAATAATGCAAAAATTATTTCCATGCTTCACAAGCTCCATTCCAACCAGCGAAGAAACTGTATCTGCGACAAACATAATAGCATTAACTCTGTGCTTCGTGCGAGGATTAAATATTTCAACAGAATCAAATCTTAATTCAATTTCTTCAATCCCTTTAATGTATGCAGATGTTAAGAAATGCCAAATAAGAGAACTGTTCATGCCAGAAACATCAAGACAACACCTTGTCCCAACAACATTTTGCCCACTATTAATAGCAAGACTGCGCTCTGATTCAACAACTTCAAGCTCTTGCCCTTTCTGTATATTATTCTTTTTTGCCCATTTGCTAGGCAAGCTAATCACAAAAGTCTTGCCTGCAAGTTGAATAACTTTTCTGCGCATTACTGCTTTGTTATTGACATGCTTAAAAAGCTTTTGTAAAATATATAATTTTTAGCAGTTATATAAATTATAAGAAAAAAGTATATAACTTTTTGTGCTGAAGAACAAATTATTATTACTGGAGGAGTAAGACAATGAACACACAAAAGGAAATGATGATGCTTGCACATTTAAGGCAAAACGCAAGAATGCCATTAACCGAATTATCAAGAAAAACAGGAATACCAGTTAGCACACTATTTGACAAACTGCAACAACAAGAAAAACAACAATTAATAACAAAACACGTGCCATTGTTTGACTTCCAAAAATTAGGATACACAGCAAGAGCAACAATATTACTACGCGTGGAAAAAGACGACAGAGAAAAAATATCAGAATATCTTGTAAAAGATTCAAATGTAAATAACGTATACAGAATAAACAACGGATATGATTTCCTTCTAGAATGCATATTCAAAAACATAAGAGAACTTGAACAATTCTCAGAACAGTTAGAGACAAAATTCAGAATAAAAGCAAAAGAAACACACTATATAATCGACGACGTAAAAAAAGAAGGCTTCTTGTCAGACCCTGAATTTGTGAAGCTCACCATGCAAGAAAAAATTATTGCATAGCAACATTTATATAGTATTTATTCGCAAATTAACCTGTTAAAAGGTGATATCATGAAGAAAGCACAAGGACTTCCAATAAGCACAATCATACTCGCAGCAATAGGGCTTGTAGTTCTCATCCTTTTGTTTGCACTTGTAACAGGAAAAATAGGTCTATTAGGAAGAGGGCTGGCAGAATGCCCAACAATTGAAGGATGTGTAGGCCAATATAAAGGCGATGCGTTAGATACAACAGCAGTTTGCGACCCTCAATTAACAAGACAATTACCCGGAACATATGTGCTACTTGGACAACAAGGAGTTCCACCTGAACAAACAGTAAAATGCTCAAAATGCTGCGCAGCAATAGCATAAAATGAAAAACATAATATCTCCAAATAGAAATATGTACACAAAGTCACAAGGACTAGAAATGTCCACAATAATTCTAGCAGCACTAGGAATAATAATACTCTTAGTTCTAGTAGGATTAGTCACAGGAAAAATATCCTGGTTTGGAAAAGCATTAATCACTTGTCCAGGGAAATGTGTTGAAACACCTGATGAGTGCGACAAATTAGACGGATATAATTTAGGAGGAAATTATAAAAATCCAGAATCAATCGAGAATAAGCTATGTTTTGAAGACAACAATAAATTTTGTTGTTCCTCTGCAAAACCAAGTAACCCTCAAAAAAAAAATAATGATGATGTTATGACACTAAACTGAATGAATCACATTTAAATAACACTTCAATTAAGATTTCTAAATGCATTCTATAGTCGCGCATGAAAAAGTCAAAGGAAACAACAAGCAAGCAGTGCTTAATGCAGTCAAAAAAGCAATGCGAAATGCAAACTGGCAAAAGTTTGTAAAAGGCAAAAAAATATTCATCAAAATAAATATGCTCTCGCACCAAGTCGTGCCAGGATTGTGCACATCACCATGGGTGATAGAAGCAGTTCTTCAAGAGTTAAAACAGTTAAAAGCGAGAATTGTAATTGGTGATGCTGATGTTGCAACAGTAAAACAAGTAGAAAAAGCAGCAAAAAACTGGCAAATTTTAGAATTGTGCAAAAAATATGGCGCGAAATTTGTAAACTTATCAAAATGCAAAACAAAAATTGTGCCTTTTCAAGGAAAAGTATTTGACAAGCTATACTTGCCACTGCCAATCGCGCAAGCAGAAAGCATAATAACAATTCCAGTACTAAAAACACACTCATTAAGCACAATGACTTGCAGCCTAAAAAATCAATGGGGATGCCTGCCAAGATACAGACAGATATATCATGACAGACTGCACCAAGCAATAGCAGAAATGAATTGTGCAATAAAAGTAAACTTTGTAATCACAGATGCAACAATATGCTCAGAAGGAAACGGCCCAAGAAACAGCACGCCAAAAATAGTAAACTCAATACTCGCATCAAATGATAGAGTTGCAAATGACGCAATCTGCGCTGAAATGATTGGAGTAAATCATGAAAGCATAGAATACATAAAAATTGCAGAAGAACTTGGAATAGGAACAACAAAATGCAAAATAATAGGCGAAGGAATAAAAAATGAACATTTTTTACTGCCAAACTTGAACAAAATGTTTGTAATAAAATGGGAAATGCGATTGAGACACACACCAATATTGCGAACTTTGCTATTTAAGACGCTACTATTCACAATATTTGCATGGCTCGCAACAAAATACAACACATTCTACTGGCACCAAACAGTAGGCAAAAAAGCTGCAAGAGAATTTGTCAAACAAAACAATATTTATTCTAAAGAGTTTATTGCGCTAGTAAGATAATGCACCAAAAAACTTATATACGCCAAATCGAGTAAAATAAATATGAACAGGAAAGGCGAAGAACAGTTCTTAGTTCCAGAACATATAATCTATTTAGTAATGGCAATCGCAGGAATTGTTCTGTTGCTGTATATTGTAATAAAAAAGGCAGGATATACATGAAAGACATTAATAAAAGAGCAATGGCAGAAAGCGCTTTAGCACTCTTGATAATAGCAATAATTACTATGGGAGTTTTAGGAGTTTTTGTTTACAAATACACAGAAAGACAAAGCTGCATTCAAAAAGTTGAATTGTGCAAAATGAGCATTACTGTTGTTTCTGCATACAAAAAAGCGTTGGGAATAGACCAAGTTCTATCTATTGTTGAGCCAAAAATTGACTGCCCAATTTGCGTTCCAGACAGTTCTGGAAACATAAAAAACAAAGAAGAAAAAGAAACCATGCAAGAAATTGCAAATCATCTTAGATGGTGCTGGTACAAAACTACAGGACAAAATAATTTAGCAGGAGGCACAGCAGAGGGACAAATACAATTTTGCACAGTATGTTCAGAATTCAAAACTGCTCAAGAAATAAGCATTATAAATTTATTAAGTTTTTTACGTGAAAAAAAAATAAATACAGGCCCTGGCGCTGGTGAAACATACCAACAATATTTAAGCACTACTTTACCTATTGACAAAATCTTTGATTACCAGTTTATCTCTTCTTGCAACATCTCAACCAGACAGCAGAGCCTTTTCAACATTGCAAACAGAACTGAATAAACAATCATTGTTGCACAATATTTTACCTAATAAACAGTACCAAGTTATAAATTACAATCTTCCTTTTTCAGCTCACGATTCTTCTAAAGTATCATTTAACCAAATATTTTTAGTTCCTACTGAAGATGTAGTAAATTTACCCTGCGAAATTTATCACTACCAAAAAGAATGAAAAATATCAAAAATAAAAAAGGAGATATGTCCACAATAATGATAGCTGTGCTGATAATAACGCTTGTTCTTTTAATTGCGCTGTTGTATCCGCAATATAACATTTTTGCAAAAATAGGCGGAAAAATGCCATACGAAATCTGCAGAAACAGCGTAGAAACAGCGTCGCTCATGAGATTCAAAAACATTGAATTATCTCCATTTTTGAAATGCGAAACACAACAATACACAATAACAAAAAACAATGCAGAAGAAGCAAAAAAAACAATAGCAGATGCAATGTATAACTGTTATTACCAATTTGCACAAGGAGAAAAACAATTATTTTCAGATGAAGGAAAATTCTGTTTTATATGCTCGACAATAGATTATGAACTCGGAGGCACTAAAATAACAGAATTACCTGAATTCCAAAAATATTTATTTGAAAATTACGCAGACAGCAAAAATACATACGCGCAATATTTATACAAAGACAAAAGCGACCAAACAAAAAAAGATTTAGGCACAAAATATGTTACTGCATTGCTTAGACAAAAATTAGGCGTGTTTTTTACTTATGATAGATTCAGAACAAGCGCAAATAAAGAACTCACACAATATTTGAACAAAATCGCTTTGGCAGGAAGCACAACTGCATTTGTATCAGCATATATACCGCTTGTAGGAACACCACTCGCAGTCATATCATTGGCGGGGTCAGGATTAGCACTTGTGGGAGGGTATGCAGTTCAAATGTTTGGAGACTATTCACAAATAAGCACAGTACAACTAATACAATACTCACCTGAAGAAATAAATAAATTAGGATGCACACAAAAAATTCCACAGAAGAACAAATAATTTATAAAAGTGAAAAAGAATAAACTTAAAATGAACAAAAAAGGCATAAGTCTGCCAATTGAAAGACTAGGATTTTGGATATTTGTACTAGTAACAATGATATTAATACTTGCAGGACTAGGAATGTATGTGTTTCCAAAATTCAGCCAAATGATACCAAAATTATTTGGATAAACATGAAAAATAAAAAAAAAGCTTCAATGCCAATGGGATTGTTAGTAATACTTTTGATAGTTGCAATAATAGTTGCAGTCAGCCTAACTTGGAGCGGAAAACTGCCTGAACTATTCAAATCAGCATCAGAATCACAATTTGATGAAGTTTGCTGCTGCAAAACGATTAAAATATCTGAACAACCAGAAAACAGCATTATGATAAGAAAATTGTGTGAACAAAAAAAAGATTTCAAAGTTTGCGAAAAGAAAGACTGCGCATAATTACCAAAGAGGTGTGTCATGAACAAAAAAATAGCAGAATTAACACTAGAGACAGTAATAATAGCGGCAATTCTTTTGATACTCGCAGCAATAATAATTTCAACAGTAATAACAAAATCAAAACCAATAGAACAAGGATTTCTAGACTGTGAATCAAAACAAGGCAGTTGCGAGTATAAAGACTCCATAACATGCATATCCGCAGGCGGCACACCAATGCCAACATTCAAGTGCAAAGATACAACAAAAGCGTGCTGCTACAAAAAATGAATAAACGCGCAGTTGTTGAAATAGGGCTAGTACAATTATTAGGACTAATACTGGCAATAGCCATAATAGTAGGAACGGTATGGTTTTTTGGCAGATTAAGCGGAATTTTTACAGGAAGCGGAGCAGAAAGAGCAACAGAAGTAGCATTCCAAACGCTAGCATACAAAATAAACGAACTTGCTGCAAAAGAAGACAGTTGCGCAGCAACCCCAGAAGGACAAAATTTGTATGTAGGCGCTAATTACGCAATTGTTGGATTCAACAAAGGTAAGCAATTTACAATAAATGTTTGCGGCAAAAATGAACAAGTGCAAAAACCTTTGAGACCAGATTGCTCAAATAAATCATGCATTTGCCTGTACAAAACACAAAAATATTTTAAAGGATTAACACCAATACAATGTTCAGCAATAAATGCAGATTTTATTGAAATGCCAATTTACACAGAAAAAGATTACGGAGAAAAAATAAAAGATCCAATCTTCATGAATATGCGCGCACCATTAGGATTATTCTACCCATTATTCGCAAACAAAATTTATGCTAGCGACTTCCTAATTTTTGGCAAATGCGACCAAGGCATATTCGGAGGAAGCACAAATTTTGGCACTCAAAGAATGTATGTACAAAAAATAAAAACAAACCAAAAAACAGAAATTTTGGTTGCAGCATACGATAAACAAATGGAAGGCTTAAACGAAAAATGCGCAAAAGAACAAAAAATAACTGCTTGAGATCCAATAAAAAATCACAAGCCACATCAGAGTCACTATTTGTGCTAACTGAAATAATTTTAGTGGTTGCAGCAGTATTCTTAATATTCGGAAAAATAACCAGCATAGAAAATGACCAATTGTTTCTCAAAAAATATTATTCAAGAGATATTGCATTATTACTAGATGAAATACAAGGAATGCAAGGCAACATATTTTACCAGTATAATCCGCCACAAACAACATTAGAAAAACTAGACTTTACTTTCTCACCAACACAAATACAAGTTGCAGACGAAAAATATCTTGTTGCAGCCAGAGATTTACAAGAATCAAAAATAGAAAAACCAAAAAAAATATTTGATTCTAAAGAAGGAAACAAAATAATCCTTCAAAAAGAACAGCCTAAGCCGTTAAATGCAAACAAAATAAGTTGTCCAAGAATAGATTTAACACTAGGAAAAATAATTATTGATCCAGGACATGGATATGACTTTACAGATGAAACAGGTGATACAGGATTCAAAACAGAAAAACTACAAGAATCAATCTTGATAGCAAATCTTGCAGCCAGCTTACAATCAGCGCTAAAAGTAACAGGCATTTACGCTGATACAACAAGAAGCACACAAATAAACCCTACAGAAGAATCAAAAACAACAGAAGAAAGAAAAAAATTAACAGAACAGCATACAACAATAATAAGCCTGCATGCAAATCAAGATGAGCCAACAACCAACAACATCAAAGCGTATGTAAATTACAATTCAAAAAAATATTATGAAAGCGTGAAGTTAGCCTGCGAAATTTTGAATGCTATTTCTGACACATTTGTAAAAGAAACAACAGGAATAGCAATAATTCCAATAGACACAAACCAGTTAAGTGAAGATAATCCAAGCACAATACTTGACGAGTCTGACCCAAAACTAATTTTAGATGATAAAAAGATTGCTGTACAAATAGAAGTTGGAAATCTTAATACAAAAAATTCATTCACGCCACAAAAAAACACACAATTAGCAATTGCAATATCTCAAGCAATTGAAAGCACAGAAAAATGAAAAACAATATGAACAAAAGCGGAATAGAAATGCTCAATTATCCAATATGGATACTCAGAATTTTCTTTCTAGCAATACTAATAGTATCAATGGGCTTCATTGTAACAAAATATTTGAATTTAAGAGTTGATATTTCATCGATTGAGTCCAACATAATTTTGCAAAGAATAATAACTTCAAACGAAATAATGCACCAAGACAAAGCAACATTCAGAATTGCGCCAGCAGTAATTGATGTGAACAAAATAAACACAGCAGATAAAACATTGCAAGAAGACATAAATTTTGGAAAAGACACAAGACACATATCCGCAAAAATCACGTCAGGAAACAAAAATGTGAATTACATCAACAAAAGATTATTTGATGACTTGAATCCACAAATAGGCACAATATTTGGAACAGATATTCAGCAAGCAAAACAAACGTACAATACATTTACTTTTGATAACGAACAATTAAAACCAGACAAAATAACAATACACGTATTGCAACAAAAATGAGGGAATAATTTGAATAAAAAAGGTTTTATTGCATCATACATAGTTGATTTTTATGCATACTTAATTTTTGCAGCAATAGTTGCGATATTTTTTATCGTAATGGCATTTGCAGCATCACCAGTAGAAAAAGAATTATCAATAAAACAAAATTCTGCAAATGCAATGATAATATTAATCAGAGCATTACAAACACAAATACAAATTGATGGAAAAATAACTACGCCTGCAGAAATAATCAGCAGCGAAGACTTAACACATGATAAAGAATTTAAAGAAATTATGGGAAAAGCATTAACTACAGCATATCCACAAAAACGAGATATAGAAGATATATGGTTAAGTGTATATCCTAAAGATTCAGTCCCTCCAAGTCTTTGCAAAGCACAACCAACAACAACATTCGCATATGGTCATAGGGGCAATGACCCAAGCGCACGCAGCGCAGTTTATACAATAGTAAATATTCCCCTCAAAAATAAAATCGACGCGATGACAGTATTGTTATGTATTGGGGGATATTATTTCCAATGAGTGAGTTTAACTCTAAAAAAGCAATTATTTTCATCATTTCGCTAGTCTTGATAACATTAGGCGCAATAGTTACATTATTAATCATCGTGACGAATATTGAAAAACAAATAGACCCAGTAAGAACAATTGGTGAGCGAGCAATTGAACTTGCAAAAACAAATGCAGAAATAGAAGCAATGCAATTTTTTGCAGAAGAATCAGCAAAAATCACAGCAGAAAAAGCGATAATCAAGTTCAGAGAAAATGCAGGATTAAGAAACACACAAGAATGCGGAATATTAAATTTTGAAGACCAAAATTACGTTTATTGGAACTCACCACAAAATCCTGACAAAAAATGCTTTGAAACAGACTTTTACCAAAACTACCAATTCTTCTTCAACACAAATTTTGCAGAATATCTTAACCTGCTCGCTGACACTGAACAAAAAAAAATGCCATTAACAAACTATGATTTGTTTATGCGCGATGGAAAAGAATTATCGGGCATACCATCAAAGCCAATAAAATTCACGCTTTACGCACCAAAAGAAACAATGAAAATCAAAAGCTTTTTGGGACATACAGATGAGGAAATTTCTCAAGGAGCAATTGCAACATACTCTGCAAAACTGCCATTCACAATACCCTTCAGATATGATTTTACAATATTAAATACTGCAAGAAAATTCGTGAGGGCAGTTCTAGATGATATTACTGGCTGCAAAGACAAAATAAAAGAAGATGCTTTAATTTGCATAAGCGAAAAAGCAAACGAACAAAAAATCTTGATTACAAAAAAAATTCAAAGCGATACGTTCATGATTAATATTGAAGGAAAATTTCCAATAAAAATTGCGCTATTAATGCCAACAAAATCCACACAACAATAATAATTCTTTACAATACAAAATTATATAAACCCCTTGTTCACAGCACAAAGCATGATAAAAATACCTTATCCAGAAATGATTTCTAAAATAACAAAACAAACAGGATTGACAGAAGAACAAGTCCAGCAAAAAATACAAACAAAACTACAGCAATTAGCAGGATTAATCTCCAAAGAAGGAGCCACACACATAATCGCTAATGAATTAGGCGTAAAACTAGTAGAAAGCGCAGGCAAAATAAAAGATCTTTATCCAGAAATGAGAAATATAGAATTTCTAGCAAAAATAGTAACAGTATACGAAGTCAGAGAATTCATAAGAGCAGACCAAACAACAGGAAAAGTAGGAAGATTCATAGTAGGAGATGAAACAGGAACAATACCAATAGTTTGCTGGAATTCACAAACAGACTTTTTTCCAAAATTAACAAGCGGAACAATAGTGCGCATAGCAAGCGCACTTGTGCGAGAAAACAGAGGGCAACCAGAAGTACACGTAAATGAGCAAAGCAGACTAATAATAAACCCGCAAGGAGAAACAATAGGAGAAATAAAAACAACAAAAGCAGCAAGAAAAACACTAAAACAACTTCAAGAAGATGAACAAGCAGAAATAATGGGCACAGTAGTGCAAGTATTCAACCCTGCATTCTTTGAAGTATGCCCCACTTGTTCAAAAAGAGCAAGACAAGAAAATGACGTTTGGCAATGCCAAGAACATAAGGCAATAACTCCAGATATCTCATATGTTATGAACATTTATCTTGACGATGGCACAGACACAATGAAATGCGCATTTTTTAGAGACCAAGCAGAAAAATTGCTTAACAAAACAAAAGAAGACTTCATAAAATACAAACAATCACCAGAAACATTTGAAGAAATAAAAACAGCATTATTAGGCGAGCAATTCAAAATGACAGGCAGAGTAAAAAAAAACACATTCTCAAACAAACTTGAATTTACTGCAAACGAAGTAAACCCAGCAGACCCAAAAGAAGAATTAGAAAGAATGAAACAAATACAATAAAAGTAAATATAACAGAATAATATTTTCTATGATGAGTTTGCTGAGGAATAGGTTTATAAATAAAACACTTTTTTGAGGAAAGCATGAGCGGTTTAGTTAAAGTTTTGCAAGGAATTGAATTCGAGCTGAAGGCGCTTCGTGAAGAAGGAAGTGAT
>Ga0209541_10002866_pt1 | contig 32253 bp, 32 predicted proteins | sample RifCSPlowO2_01_FD_184027 | JGI IMG/M metagenome (GOLD analysis project Ga0209541, IMG submission 184027) | Groundwater microbial communities from Rifle, Colorado - Rifle CSP2_plank lowO2_0.1 (SPAdes) (version 2) | ecosystem: Environmental > Aquatic > Deep subsurface > Groundwater | place...
AACCTGTTTTTGTTGATATTCATGAAGACAATTTTAATATAAATCCAGATTTAATTCAAGAAAAAATTACCAAAAAAACAAAAGCAATAATTGCAGTTTCTCTTTTTGGATTGATGCCTGATATGGGCAAGATTTCTGAGATTTGCAAAAATAACAATTTAATTTTAATTGAGGATGCTGCACAAGCACATGGTGCAGAATTTAAACAAAGAAAAGCAGGAAGTTTTGGGGCTGGGTGCTTTTCTTTTTATCCAACAAAGAACATGACAACTTCAGAAGGCGGATTAATTACAACCAATGATGAACAATTTGCCGAGAAATGTAGGATGATAATAAATCATGGAAGCAAAACAAGATATTATCATGAAATATTTGGATTAAATTTTAGAATGACTAATATTGCCGGAGCAATTGGTATAGAACAATTAAAGAAATTGGATTTTTTTAATAATAAAAGAATTGAGAATGCTAATTACTTAATAAAAAATTTAAAAGATTCTAATATAGTTCTTCCAAAAGTAAAAGAAGGATATAAACATGTATTTCACCAGTTTACTATTTTGACTGAGAACAGGGATGAAGTATTGAAGAAATTGCTTGACAATGGAATTAAAGGAGACATATTTTATCCCAAACCTGTTTTTGAGCAGCCAATATACAAGAAATTGGGGTATGATGGAAAAGAATTTAAAGTTGTTAATGAATTATGCAAGAAAGTTTTATCTTTGCCCGTTCATCCAAGCTTGACTAGAGATGAACTAGATTATATAATAAAAATATTAAAGGAAATAACATGAAGGTAGGCGTTATTGGTATTGGAAACATGGGAAGCAATCATGCCAGAGTCTATTGTGAGGCTGGTTGCCTTGCTGCTGTCAGCGACATTAATAAGGAACTAGGAAAAAAAGTCAGCGAAAAATTCAGATGCAATTATTATAAAGATTACAAAGAAATGCTTTCTAAAGAAAAGTTAGATGCTGTTTCTATTGTTGTTCCAACTTCTTTTCACAAGATGGTAGCTCTGGACGTTATTGAAAATAGAGTTCCTTTTCTGCTTGAAAAGCCAATAGCTGATACCTTGGAAAATGCAAATGAAATTATAAGAAAAGCAAGAGAAAAAAATATAAAATTCATGGTCGGGCATATTGAAAGATTTAATCCAGCAATAATAAAACTAAAAGAGTTACTAGATAATTTTGAATTAGGTGAAATTAATTCTATTATGTGTAGAAGAGTCGGCGTTATTCCCCCAAAAGTTAAAGACACAAATGTCATAATTGACTTGGCTGTGCATGATATTGATATTTTTAATTACTTATTGAATAAAAAACCATCAAAATTGTTCGGGTTACTAGGAAATTCCTTGATATCAAATGGGGATTATGCTGATTTGTTGCTAAAATATGGAAACACAAATGCATTTATTCAAGTAAATTGGGTAACACCAATTAAAATAAGATTGCTTAATGTTACTGGCTCAAGAGGATATGCTGAACTAAATTATATTACTCAAGAATTAGATGTTTACAAAAGCAATTATGCAAAAGATTATGATGACTTTGGAGATTTTATAATTAAATTTGGAAAACCAACAAAGGTTAATATGGAAATCAAAAAAGAAGAGCCGTTAAAAGTAGAATTACAATCTTTTTTGAATTGCATTAAAGAAGGCAAAGAATTTCCAATAAAGGGAGAAGATGCTTTTGAAGCTTTAAGAATTGCATTGGAGTTTTCAAATAATAAATAAATTATAGACAAGCACGCGAAAATATTTGAATGTGATGCAAAAGTTCTGGAAGAAATAAGGAAATATTTGGATTATGATGAAAAAGACCTATTAGAAAAGGATAGACAAGAAAGTATTTTAAGAGCAATTAGAGGAAATGCAATTAGTGTTTCAATAGATATTGAAAAGCAAATGGATTTTTTAATAAGCAATTTATTATTTAATGGGAATAAAAATAGAATTGGTAAACCGAACACAACAAAAGAAGATAAAGTAAGAACTACAGGCAAAAACCCATTAAAATTTGCAAGAGAAGAATTTGAAAGAAATGTTGATAAATATAGCAAATCTGAGATAGTTGCTATTTTAAAATATACTTTAGAACTTATAGATAATAAAGACCCTTATAATCCCAAGGATAATTAAGCAAGAAAAAATTTAAATAGAAAGTTTATCTAAAAACGTGATAAAATGGAGCAATTAGTTTCAAATATGACAATAGGAAAAAAAGATAATTTTATTACTAAAAAATTAAACATTGCATTAGTTCATCCAGTAAACAAAGAGAAAAATTATGCAATGAACAAGGATCTTAATGGCGGCTTTGGAACTGCTGATGATTATGGAAATTCTTTTACATCTAGAATTATAAGATTGATCAAAAAGAGATCAATCAGACTACCAATAATTAGCTTCGCTTTTTTACAAGGTTTGTTTAAAGAACAAGGACATTATGTAAAATATTTTGAAGAAAATTTGCCTGATGAGAATTGGTATTATGATTTAATTTTAGTTTATGGAACTGTTGTTGATTTTAAAAATGAAAACAAAATCTGTAAATTGTTAAAAGAAAAATTCCCAAAAGCAAAAGTAGGATTTTTCGGGCCTTTTCCTTCCAGAAATCCCGAGATATTCAATTCAGGAGATTTTGTCTTGCTTGGGGAATCTGAAAGCTTTTTCATGAACGATTTTAAAAATTTGGAACAACTAAAAGGCAATGTCTTTGTAAGTTCTTTAACAGACATGGAAAAATTACCAAGTCCTGACTTTACTAGCTTTCCACTGAAAAAATATGGATATAGCCCAGCTATTTCTGAGAAACCATTTTTGGTTTTACAGGCTAGCAAAGGATGCCCATATAGCTGCAGGTTTTACTGCACTTACGGAGAATACCAAGGACCTAAAATAAGGCAGAGAAGCGCAAAAAAGGTTGTGGATGATATTTTAAATTTACAACAAAAATATGGAGTTAAAGGAATACAGTTTAGAGATCCTGTTTTTGGTTTATTTCCTAAATTTATAGATGAATTTTGTGAGGAATTAAAAAAAAGAAATGTGAACATTGTCTGGGGAATGGAAACAAGGCTTGATTTATTGAATGAAAATAACTTAAAAAAGATGTTTGATGCAGGATTAAGAAATATTAATGTCGGAATAGAAACATCTGATCCTGAAATTGCAAAATTAAACAAAAGAGGATTAATAGAAGAAAACCATCAGGAAAAAATAATAAAAATCTGCAAAGAATTAGGCATTAAAGTCAGCGCTTTTTATATACTAGGCTACGAAGGAGATACAAAAGAAACTGTAAGAAACACAATAAATTATGCTATAAAATTAAACACTCCTTTGGCTAGATTTGCCATTTCCACCCCATATCCTGGAACTGGCTTTTATGAACAATTAAAAAAAGAAGGAAGAATATTGACTGATGATTATGAAAAATACACCCAGTTTAATTTGGTTTACAGGCATAAGAATTTGAGCCAGGAAGAAGTAAAGGACTTACTTGAAGAGGCACTTAGAAAATATTATTTTAGACCAAGTTATTTTTTAAGCATGTTAAAATTGAAAATAAAATGGCTCTTTTAATATTATTTCCAGATTTTCTTAATTATTAAGAACAAAACTATCAGCTCTGCAAAGAATATTATGTTAATTAAATAGACTGGAATGTTAAATATCTTGTAGTTAATTATATTTAAGGTGTAATTTGAAAAACCTCTTTCTAAAAATAAAGGAATGTAAGAATTTACCAACGGATTTTTAATGTCATAAGAATATGTCCATAAAGCTGTCCTATCAAACATAGCTCCTAACAAACTTATAATAGAAGAAACCAATATTAAAAAATAAGCCAATATATTTTTCGATTTTTCCAGTACTATGCTTAATGGCAGGATTAAATAAGGAAAAGCCACTAACAAATATCTCGGGCCGAAGCTACCATCGAAAAACCACGGCCAAATATTTGATGAATATAGCAAATAAGTTGATAGAAATATAAATATTATTGTTAAAAATTCTGCTTTATGTTTTTTAAAACCTAAATAAATCCCATATAAAGACAATAGAAAAATTGGTGCATAAAAGAAGATTCCTCTTTCTGGGCTAAATGAGTATAAATATAATTTCTCTAAGGAAGGATAGGAAAAACCACCTATCCCTTTTACCAGGGCTTCGTAATTTGCTTGGTTTGCTCTCAAATGTTCTGGTGTTGCAAACGGATTTTCAAAAATAGTATAATGGTATAATAAAATTAAAGCAACTGGAATTATTGAGGCTATAATATAATATAAAATTCTTTTTTCTCTTAAAAAACTCAGCAAATATATAAATAAGACAAAAGAAATCAGGACATGAGGATAATCCATTGTTATAGCTATTGAAGAAGACAAACCAGCAATGAGCAGGTTTTTGGTTTTTGGTTTTTTATTCTCTAAAAGTTCTTTTTTAATATTAATTAATTTGTAAAAAGCAAAAATGCTGAAAAAACCAGCTATTATCCTAGCATAATAACCTGTTGAATATAAAAAATAAATTGTTGAAAAAGCTAGCAAAAATGTAACTAACAATCTTGTTTTCTCATTGTTTGTAAAATTTGAAGATATCTTATAAATTAAAACAGAAGTTAATGCTGATAACAGTGAAGAAATAAAAATTGTTACTATGATATTAATGGCTATTAACTTTAATTCTGTTTTTGTATTTCTAAATAATCCGTCTTCCAAGAAATAATTTAAGAATGGAAATGATATTAAGTAGAGAGGAATTGCTATTATACTTAATCCTGGAGCAAATCCGGAATAATAATTTCCATTGTAAACGGCATGATCACAACCAGTTTCTTTACATACTTCAGAAACATAGTCATTAATTACAAATGTTTGCTTTTCTACCAATGAGATTGTTGCTGATAACATAGAATCAGCCATAAAATTCCCACCAAAATTTGTCATAAAAATCAGGTAAACTATGTAAATTGTAAGAAATATTTTTGCTTCTCTTTTTTCCAAAAGATTTCTTAATTTCATTGTTTTTGTTTAAAGAATTAGATTTAAAAAACTAATGGCTGTTGTACATTCTTAAAACATTCAAAATTGCCTTTGCGCCATACATAATATTTACAATATCATTTTTATCCCTAATTTTCATCAATCTTCTGACAATATATCTTGGCCTTAAGTAGAATCTTCTATAAGCCATTTTATAATAATGTTTTACTTTATCTGGAGATACTGTTGGCAAGTTAAGAAGAACTTCCCCCCAATCATATTCATCCCATTGTTCTGTTTTTAAATAATTATTTTTAACTGCCCAATCATACATTTGAGTTCCGGGATTAGGAGAGACTATGTTAAATAAAGCAATATCTGGATTTAATTCCAAAGCGAATTTTATTGTTTCTTCCATTGTTTCTTCTGTTTCACCTGGACAACCAAATAAGAAAGTAACCCTACAATCAATATCTGCTTCTTGAGCAGCCCTGACTGCATTCTTTATTTTTTCGGGAGTAATATTTTTTCTTATATTGTTTAATATCTGCTGATTTCCTGATTCTGCCCCAAACAATATCTGGTGACATCCAGCTTTTTTCATTAATTTTAATAAATCAATATCTATCCAATCTACCCTTGCAAAACATATCCAACTTATATCAATTTTTTCCTCTAATAATATATTACAGAATTCTCTTGTTTTGTGCTTAAAAGTAGTAAAATTATCATCATAAAAACAGATTTCTTTTGTTCCATATTTTTCAACTAATATTTTTATTTCATCAACTATTTTTCTTGGGGACCTTTGCCTTAATGCATTTCCAAAAGGCTGATAACAAAATGTGCATTTACCTGGACAGCCTCTTGATGTAACAACATTCATTGCAGGAAGCCTTTTGTAAGAACCAACTGCAGGAAAATATTTATGCATTGGAATCAAATGATATGCTGGCATTGGCAATTTATCCAAATCAACAAATTCCCCTTCTTGATTATGAACAATTTCTTTATTTTCATTAAAGTAAGTCAGGCCTTTAATTTCTTTTAATGAATGACCTTTAATTAAATCTACAAAAGTGTATTCTGCTTCACCCCGAACTACAAAATGTGCTGCATTGTTTTTTAATGGTTCTTCTGGTTTTGATGTTGCATGGACACCACCAAAAATCATTTTTGCATTTGGCCAAAGTTTTTTGCAAATATCAGATACTGCATAAGCTTGTTTTACATTTACTGTACTAGATGTCAATCCAATAAACCTGGGTTCATCATAATTATTTTTTAGATATTCTTCAACATCATCTACTGCCAATTGTTCTGCGTAAGTATCTAAAATTTTTACTTTAAATCCTGCTTGCTCTATACAAGCTGCTAAAACAGCTAAACCGTATGGGGGCATGCAACTAGAAACAGTCTTCCATATGTTACCTCCCTTTTTAAAATAAGGAGGATTAATCAACAAAACATCAAACATAGTCTTTACCTTTTCTTTAAAATTAAATATATTTAAGTTTTTTGATAATTAAAAAGTTTTATAAGTTTTTTCCTATAATGCTCGGGGATGATACATAAAACAGCTGATGTGGAAGAAGGAGCCTCTATTGGGAATAATACAAATATTTGGCACCAGTGCCATGTTAGAAAGGGAGCTAAAATAGGGGAAAATTGTATTTTAGGAAAAAATGTTTTTGTTGATTCTGGGGCAATTTTAGGAAATAATGTAAAAATCCAGAATAATGTTTCTGTTTACGAGGGGGTAACTTTAGAAGACGGCGTTTTTGTCGGCCCTCATACTACTTTTATAAATGATGTTCAACCCAGGGCAATAAATATCGACGGATCTTTAAAGAAAGGTTTAGACTGGAAGTTAAGCAAAACTTTAGTAAAAAAAGGAGCTTCAATTGGGGCGGGTTCTGTCGTATTATGTAATTTAACAATAGGAGAATTTGCTATGGTTGGAGCTGGTAGCGTAGTTACCAAAGAAGTTCCTGCATATGGTTTAGTTTATGGTGTACCTGCAAAGTTAATTGGTTATGTCTGCAAATGCGGCAAGAAATTGGGCGACATTTATTTAAAAGGAAAAGTTAAATGTGGTTTTTGCAAAAGCGAAATAATTATTTAATAATTTATTTTAGAAAAACTTAATTGATTATGCTTAAAGATTTCATAACCAATATCAACAAATCGCTCTTGGCCAAATGGCTTTACCAGATCTTTTACCAAATAATCTAAATCAGGATATTTTCCTGATATGTTGATATCTCTTCTTGCAGGTTTTTTAAAACTAAAAAGCAATAAATTTTCTTCATATTCTTCTTCATTAGAAAAAACCTTTGGAAGTTCTAGTATCTTTTTAATGTTTTTTTCTATTTCTTTAAGAGCCTTACTAGTTAGATTTTCTGCGTTTATTCTTACCCTATACTCAAGTTTCATTGTTTAAAAGCGCTATTTATTCTTATTTAAATTTTTTTTATACCAATCACAGGTTAATTTTATACCCTCTTCAAATTTAACTTTTGGCTCAAAATTTAGTAATTTTTTAGCCAATGATATATCAGCAAAATGCCTTCTGACATCACCAGGCCTTCCAGGACCGTGGTTTATTTTTCCTTTAAAATCCATTTCCCTGCAGAGCAATTCAGCCAAATAATTCATGGAAATTTCTCTTCCGCTAGCAATATTTATTGTCTTGCCTACTACATTTTTGTTTTTAGAAAACTCAACAGCAGCGTTAGCTGTGTCTGTTACATAAATAAAATCCCTTGTCTGCTCACCATCACCATTTATTGTCAATGTATTTTCTTTATTCATCATTTTCTTGATAAAAAGAGGTATTATAGCTGCAAATTTGCCTGCATTTTGCCTAGGGCCATAGTTATTAAATGGCCTTAAGATTGAAGTGTCTAATTTAAAAGTCCTATAATAAGAATCAACAATCAAATCTCCAGAGGCTTTGCTTGCTGCATAAGGAGTTTCAGGATTTAATTCGTGCTTTTCATTCATCGGGACTTTTAATGCACTTCCATATGCTTCTGAAGAGGAAAAATGAATCAATTTTTTAAAACAATCTATTCTTAATAATTCACAGATATTTAATGCAATGTTTATGTTTTCTAAAGTGCTCCATAAGGGGTCTTTCAAAGATGCTGGCAATGGAATAACAGCCAAATTATAAACAATGTCAATTTTATTATCTTCCAAAATCTTTCTGACTACATTATAATCAGCAGCACTGCCATTGCAAACTTTTAGTTTGGGGAATTTTTCTTTTGCTTCTTTAATATTTTCTTCTTTTCCCAAAAAGAAATTTGACAATAAAACTAAATTTTCGGGATTTTCTTCTGTTAAAGCATCAACTAAATGACTTCCTATAAAGCCGGCTCCGCCTGTCACTAAAATTGATTTATTTGATAAGCTCATTTTTTATTATTTCAATTATTTTTTTACATGTGTTCTTTTTTTGATTGATTTTTATTGATTTTAACTCTGAAATTTTATTTGGATTAATTAATAATTCTTTTGCTATTGGGATTATTTTATTGGGGTCTGTTGTTGCAAGTATATTCTTTCCCTTTTCAACAAATTCTGTCCATTCTGTTTCATTTCTTAAAATTACGCAAGGAATATTATAAATTACAGCTTCTTCCTGAACTGTCCCTGAATCTGACATTACAAACTTTGAATTAATTAACAAACTTGTAAATTCCAAATAACCCTGTGGCTCTATAATTATTACATTATCGTTTATCTTTAGATTATTTTCTCCTATTATTCTCTTGGTTCTTGGATGCATTGGGTAAACTATCTTTACCAAATTTGAGATTTCATTAATTGCATAAATCAAACCTTTTAGTCTTTCCAAATCATTTGTATTTTCTGCCCTATGCATTGTTAAGAGAACATAATTTTCTTTTTGCAGATTGTATTTTTCAGGCAAATTTAATTTTAAGGCTAATTTTTTTGTTCTCAAACAGGCTTCATAAACTGTTCTCCCCACTAAAAATATTTTATTTTTCGGAATATTTTCTTTTACTAGATTTTTATATGCTGATTTATCTGCTGGAAACAATAAATCTGAACAATGATCTGTTACTATTCTGTTTATTTCTTCTGGCATTATTCTATTAAAAGATCGTGCGCCAGCTTCAATGTGTACAACAGGAATGTGCAACTTAGATGCTACTAAAGAACCAGTAATCGGGGCATTTGTATCTGCAAAAGTAATTACCACATCCGGCTTTTCTTTTAACAATATTTTCTCAAATTCAATCATTCCTTTTCCCACTTGCTCTGCCTGAGTTCCTGAGCCAACTTCTAATGTGTAATTTGGCTGTCTTAACTGAAGTTCTTCAAAGAAGATTTTGTCCATATTGTAAGAATAATGCTGTCCTGTATGAACTAAAATATGATTAAATTCTTTGTCTAGCATTGGAATTAGAGCAGACAATTTAGTCCATTCTGGCCTAGTACCACAAACAGTTACTACTTTTTTCATATTAGCCAAATTCAATTAGAAAGGGTTTTTATTTGTTTTTATTTTCATGTTTAAAATATTCAATTTGCCTTAGCCTGTTTTTTGCTTCTTTTAAGGTCTTATAAGTACCCATATTTCTGCCAGATTCAGAAAGCACCTTATATCCACCCCTTATTTTTTTGATCATAATTTTATTAATTTTCAAGGATATAAATATTTTATTAAAATTAAATAAAAAATCATTCCAAAACTAAATATAAACAACAGAAGAATGTTTGGCCTTAAGTCCGAAGTTAGCTTTTTGAAAATTAAACCATATCTGAGAAAAGAACCATCCCAAAAAAAACATATAAAAACCAACCCATTTTCATCTTTATTTTTCTTTTAATTTGATCTGCAATTCCTTATTTTGTTTTTGAATAATCAGTAAATTTTTTTGTAATTGAGTGAACTGGTTTATTATTATTGCAAAAAAGAATATTAGAAAACCTAATAATACTAGAATTATAACTGGGTTAGTTATTACTGGTTCTGATAAAGAAACACGACCTAGAGCATACCAAGATATTTTAATTCCTGAATAAATCAAAGCTAAAATAATTAAAAAAATACCAAGCATTTTGAAAAATACAATTGGTTTTTCTGAATATAATAAAGAGAAATATTCTGAAAATACTTTTTTTAACTGATGCTGAAATTTTGATATTCCTCTTTCTCTTCCTTTTAATATGGCTGGAATTTCTTTTATTTTAAATCCTAATAAAACTGATTTTGACAAGATTTCAAACATAATTTCCGGGCCATTTGATTCCAAAACTAAAGAATCAATTACTTCTTTTTTATAACATCTTAGCATTCCTGTTACTGTGTGGATATTTACACCAATAAGGTAACTAAAAAATCTGTTTGATGCTTTACTTATAATTAATCTTAAGGGGGGAACCCCTAAAGCACTCCCTCCTTTCATATATGGAGAACCCTGAATAATATCGTAATTTGATCTTTCTGCTTCATGATATAAATCAGCTATAAATTTTGCATCATAACTTAGATCAGAATCTATTGTAATTATGTGATCTCCTTTTGCTTTTTCAAATCCTATCTTTAAGGCACCGCCCAGATTTCTATTTTTTTCATAAGTAATAATTCTTAATCTCTTGTATTTTTCAGCCTCTTTTTTTAACAAATCTAATGTATTATCAGTAGATCCGTCATTAACTATAATTAGTTCATAATCAATATTCATTGAATACAAAACATCTGAAACTTTTTTTAAAGTATTAACTACATTTTCCTGCTCATTATACATTGGAATTATTACTGATAGTTTCGGACTCATTTTTCAGCTGATATGAAAAATATCAATGAATAATCTGATGGTATTATTTTTAACGGAATTGAGGAGATTTCTTTTATTTTAAAGTCTTTCTCTAGAAGATTTTTCAGATTTTTCAATGACAAGTAAGACATTGAAACATTGTCATGAACACCTATTTTTAGAGTATTTACAACTGATTTAACAAAATTATATCTTTTATTTAAAGAGGTGATCAACAATAACCCGTCTTTTTTTAATACTCTATGGGCTTCTTTTAATGCTTTTTCTATATTTGGCAAATAATAAAGAACTTCACTAATAATTACTTTATCAAAGAAATTATCTTCATACGGAAGGTTTTCAGCATCTCCTGTTGTAAAATCTCCATTTGGAATTGTTTTTTTGCAAAATTCAATCATTTTTGGGCTAATATCAAGGCCATAAATATTTTTTGAATTAACAAATTTTAGAATATTACCAGAACCACAACCAATTTCTAGAATTTTATCTTCTTTTTTTATATATTTATTTATAGATTTTAATCTTTTGTTTCTTATATAAGAAACTGCATTATTTGAGTAAGAATCTGATAATTCATCAAATCTTTCCTTTACTTTTTCTTTATACTGGATCATGCTATAATTAACTTTTCTTCAGGCGTTATTTTTGGCACTTTTATTTCTGCTATTTTTTCTATTGTTTCTATTTTTACTGAAATATTATGGATTTCTTTTTTATTGTTGTTGTTTAATATTATTTTATTGCCTGTTATTTCCAAAAACAAATTGCTCCTGCTCTCCCACCAATCTGTTAATTCCTTTATGTTTGTAAGAAAAGAATTTTTTGAGCTTTCTAAAATTGTATCTAATAACAACAACCTGTTTTGTGCGTCTTTTTTTCCCCATGCTGGCGTGTGAACTATAAATACAGCAAGACCATTCACTTTTTCAATAAATTTTATCTTGGTTTCAAATAAATTTAGTGTCTCCTGCATAGAATACCCGAAAAAGTAAGGTGAAATACAATCTGGTGCTGAAATAGGCAATTCAAGAATATTTGATTTTTTATTGTTTATAATTGGATAAAAAGGAAGGAAAAAGGAATTTCCTTTTCCACAATATGGCTGTTCTCTTTGAGAATCTATTATTGAAGAATCGTATTTATAGCCTGTTTCTTCTAAAGAATCTAATAAATCAGAGGGTCTTTGCAAGGTTGGAGCCCGAAAAAATGTAATTTCCCTATCAAATGTTTTTTCCAAAATTTCTTTAGCTGTTTTTAACCTTTCTTTTCTCTCATAAGGAGGGATTAACAAGAATTTTCTATCATGATATAAATCATGGCACCCTAATTCATGAATTTTTATTCTTTCAATTTCCTGCTTAGGAATATATCTTACATAATTGCTTACCAGAGTTATTGTTGACTTTAGATTGTTTTCTGCCAATTTATTTAACAATAATTTTAAACCTTTTTTATAAGCGTATTTTGTTGGCTCTGTATCATGAGTTATTAAAACTGAATAATTATAATTTGTCGGCCATCTGCTGATTCTAATTATATTAGTAAAATGAAGAATTGAATTTTTTATTAATTCAAATAGAACATAACCTGCTGGTTCTATTGGAAAATTTGTTTTAAATTCATTTAATTTATTTAGATTTTTATGAACTTTTTTATAATATTTTCTATATATTGGTATTCTTAATGAGTATGGTATTTTTTTGTAGATTTTTTCTATTAAAGAATTAGAAAGAACATTTTTTTCTTTTGTTTTTTCGAAATAATTCTCTGAAATTAAACTAATGAATAGAGTCAATATGTCAAATAGGAAAATAATTGCATTTTCCTGCTTTATAACTGCTGGATATTCAACATTATCAACAAATATTTTTGCCATTTGAGCTCCTTGATAATCCAATAACTTGAATACTGGTATACTTGGAATGCCTATTTCTTCAGGCAGATTAAACTCTTTCAGAACTTCTGAAATTTTTTCGATATTTGTTTTTAACTTTAATGGCTCTGATTGATTAACTTGCAATGGCCTCTCGAGCATTTCGGGATTTAAAATTAAGTAAAAACTAGCTTTTGAATTAAATGTGTTTGTAAACAAGAATAAAGATTCTTTAAAATCCCTGTCAGTTGCATTTTTTGTAAAAGAATAAGGAATTTTTTCTGTATCTAATATTAGTTTTATAGCATTTGTTCTTTCATCATCAATATCTTCAATAAATATTTTTCTTATCATATTTTTATCAAACAAGCATTATTCTTTATTATTATTTCTTTTAAATTACACTTTTCTTTTATACTACAAAACCCATTATAAGCAATTATATTCTTTAATTCTAAAATTTCTGAAGTCTGCTTAAAATCTGCACATTTTCTATTTTTAAATTCATCTGTTATTTTAATTAATAATTTATTATGGGCTTCTGATAATTCTGATGTTGACCAGCCACTAGGGGTTGTCAGGTTTAGGTAAATTGGTGCATAGGAATAATATGCTTTGACGTAAGATGTTGGGTTTGGGGGATCTATAATTATGAATGATCCTTGTGTTTTTGACAATAATTCAAGAGTTGTGATTTCTAGTTCTGTATGATTTGGATAAAGAGATGTTTCATTTATTGATACTAAAGTTGAAATTACTATTAAAAAAACCAATATAGATGGGAGAATTTTCTGGATTTTTTCTGAATAATTTGTATTGAAAAATAAAATTAATGAAAAAATTAGGAAAAAAGTGAAATAAGGCTCTGGATATACAAAATTTAAATAAGGAATAAAAATTACTATTCTTGTTATAACTAAAACAGCCAATAATAAAATTGGAGAATAAAACAGAAGCTCTTCTTTATCTTTATTTTTTGAATTATAATACAAATAAAATAAAATCAAAGTTAATAATGGAAGAATTGTGATTAGAATTACTGTTGATGTCCATTGGCCCTGAATGTCAAAAAACCTGTTTCTTAATTCTGGCAAGAATTCTTCTGTTCTGCTTTCTCCTAGATCTGTTACAAATGGGTACCACCAGAAGGCTGAAAATAAAATTCCCAATAATACATAAATCGTTAATGCCAGCAATTGTTTTGTATCTTTGAACTTAACTAAAAATAATGATAATAAGAAAAAATGAAAGATTATAGTTACTGTTGGATGAGAGAAGATTAAAATTGTATAGAGCGGGATAAAATAAATAAAATTAAAATCAAATTTTTTATCCTTATATTTTAAGATTAAATAAGTTAAAAAAAGAAAAATTACCCAAGCAAATAATTCCGTTACTCTTCCTAATCTAAAGAAACCACTAATTGATGCAGGTGAGGCAAATAAAAATAGAAAAAATGAAACAGATAATAACCAAGACTTTTCTTTTAGACTTATTATCTTATAAATTGCTATAAATGATAATAATAACATTAAAATTATTGAAATATAAGATGCTAATTCTGGTTTTTTGAATATTAATAATATTGGATAAGAAAAGAAAAACCATCCTGGCGGGTAGAATTTGAATAATTCATAACCATTATACCAATACTGACATAAATTATGAAAACCACAAACTTTTAAAAAATATAATTGTGCTATGTGGGAACTAATATCATTTGTAATATCCAAGGGGAAAAAAGTTAATATTTTTGACTGATTTATTAATCTATAAATTAAATAGACAAATAAAATTATATTGCTAATTATTAAAGAAGTCTTTAATTTATTATTTTGAAGAAAGTTCATTTTCTTTTTTTGTTATTATTTGCTTTTTAAAGTTTTTCTGGAAAGATTTAAAAAGAGATTTTTGATGTGAGTTTTTGTGTTAATCTATGATTTGAAAATAAGAAATGTAAATTCTGCAGATTTAGATGCAATTATGCAAGTTGAAGAAAAAGCTTGGCCAGCTGAAACTAGGGCTCCAAAAGACAAATTTGGAGAAAGATCAAGAGTTTTTTGAGACTAAGACTATTATTAATTTTGAAGATTGCGAAAAAAAGATAGTTAGGACTTTTTGTGCAGATTAGTACTTATTGTGCAAAGCAGGATATGTGTTGTGTTGTCGTGCATGACTAGACACTTTTAAATACAACCACATTTTAGTATGTCTAGAACATTTAAAGAACTTTTCAGCTATGCAGTCCTAGAACAAAAATAAAAGATGGTTAAATCCAAAATAGTAAGGTTTTTGCAAATAGTTTTTCTTATTTTCGCAGTCAGTTTCCTAATAAACTTATTCTGGGAAATAGCTCATAGCGCCCTTTACGATTGGAGCGCTTTTCCCCTACAAAACGATATCTTCTTTTACGTACCAAAAATATTACGAGCTTCAGCTGGAGACGGACTGATAATGATAGGAATCTATGGTCTTGGAATACTAAAAAACAGGAAAATAAACTGGATCTCAAAAATTAAAATAAGCGATTATTTACTGATAATATTTTTGGGATTGATAATCTCAGTACTAATAGAAAAATTAAATGTCCAATTACTAGGAAGATGGTCCTACACAGACTTTATGCCGATAATACCTTGGCTTAACGTGGGTCTTACGCCAATTCTTCAAATGCTCGTACTGCCTTTATTCATATTCAAAATTATAAGCTTCTTCAAACTCATTGATAAGTTCACTTGAAATAAAATGGAAGAAATAATCATCATTGGTGCTGGAATGTCCGGATTAGGCTGCGCTAGACACCTATATAAAAATAAGAAAAAGTTTAAGATTATTACAGAAGATATCGGGGGGAGAGTAAGAACTTCCCCTGATGGAGAAGTTAATTACGGAGCTTATTATATCACTGCAGATTGCAAAAACGTTTTACCATATGCTGAGATTACTGGAAAAATGAGATTCAGTCATTCACACCTCCATAAAGGAAATGAGCATTATCATGTTTTTTCGCCGCGATTGCTAAAACATATTCCTGCAGGACTAAGATTAATAAAAGATTTAATTATATTCCGAAGACATTTGCTAAAACTAAGAAGAAGGTCAATAGAATTTTCAAGAGAAGAATTAATAGAAGCTGATCCTTTGCTCAAAAAATATTATCACCAAAAAGCAGGGAAATATATCAAAAAAAGAGGTTTGGAAAAATTAAACAAAGAATATCTTGAAGAATTCCTTTGGGCTTCATTCTTTATAGACCCAAGAAAAGTCTCGACAGCTCTATTTTTAGGATCTTTACAACCATTGTTAGTTTCAAGTTACACTTTCAAAATGAAATTCAATGAGATGATAAAAGGATTTGAAAATAGCATATTTTATGATTCTATAATAAAGATTAAGAGCGAAGGCAACCATTTTACCCTAAAAACGAAGTCAGGCAGAAGTTACAATTGCAAAAAACTCGTTCTAGCCACCCCAATGAAAATTACTAATAAACTGATCAAGCCTCAAAAGATCAAAGGAGAAATAAACGTCTATTATTATCACCTTCGCGGAGAAATAAAAAAAACCTATGATAAGAAGTGGTATAATTTCTTTTCAATAAAAGAAGCTACTGCTATCTCTTGTGAGAGAGATGGAACGTATCTTTATTTTTATAACGGCAAGGATAAGATAAAAAAGTATTTTAAAAAGTATGAGGTTATAACCCATGACACTTGGAAACCGGCATTTTACTTCATCGGAGATGAATATGTTAAGTTAAATCCAGAGAAGAATATATTTTTAGCGACAGATCATGACGTTCCAGGAATGGAAGATGCTTATATCAATGGAATGCACACTGCGAAACTAGTTCTTAATTCAATGAGAAATTAATCATTATCTCTTGCTCTTAATATAGAAGCATTTTCAAATCTTTTTCTCGCAATATACTCTTCTAAAACTCCCCCTTCAGATCTTCTGTCTGGAGTTTCAGAGTTAAAATTACCCTTGGAATCTTCAAGCTTTTTCCTTAATTCATAAAGCTTTGAACTAGGAATAATTTGGGAATGGGGCGAAAATAGATGCCCAAAATAATTTTTGGGAAAAGAAGTTTATGTGATAATTAGGAAATAAGCTTAATTTTCATGCAGGGCTTGAATAGGTTCTTTGCTACCTTAAAGGTTGGTTGTGGTGGAAAGGATTAAAAAGAGTTAAAAATTTTAAAATTGTATGATATATGGATTAGAAATAAGGAATGTGAAATCAAATGATTTGGATGCTATTATGCGGGTTGAAAATGAAGCCTGGCCCATAGAAGCTAGGGCTCCAAAAGAAAAATTTGAAGAAAGATTAAAAGTTTTTCCAAATGGCTTTTTTATTGCTGTTTTAAATGATGAAATAGTTGGAGTAACAACATCCCAAATAATAAAATATAATCCTAAAAACCCACCAAATTCCTGGACAGAAATAACTGGTGATGGGCATATTTCAGAAAGCCATAATCCAAATGGAAAGGCAGTTTATGTTGTTTCTTTGGGTGTTAGTCCGAAAGGAAGACCAGAAGGAAAAGGAATTGGGGTGGGAACAGCTTTATTAGAAAGGCAAAAACAATTAACGAAAGAATTAGGAAAAGAGTATCTGGTTTTAAGTGCGAGAGTTCCTAGTTATGATAGTTTTTGTAAAACAAGAGGAAATATCCCTATTGAAGTTTATGTAAATTTAAGAAGAAATGATGGATTGCCAGAAGACATTGAATTAAGATTCTATGAAAGAGCTGGATTAAAACAAGTAAAAATCTGTCCTAATACTATGGATGATGCTGAAAGCAGAAATTATGGGGTTATGATGGAATGGAAAGCTTAATATATTTTTATTATGGCTTAGGTTTTTATGAAATTATCCATTATTATTCCAGTTTACAATGAAAAAGAGACTATTTTGAAAATTCTGAAAAAAGTTGAGGATATAGAACTAAAATATATTGAAAAAGAAATCATAATTGTTGATGATTTTTCCACTGATGGAACAAGGGATATTTTAAAAAGTTTAGAGAAGCATAAAATTTTTTTTCATGAAAAAAACATTGGAAAGGGTGGTGCAATAAGAACTGGATTAAAGTATTTTACTGGTGATATAGTTTTATTTCAAGATGCTGATTTAGAATATGATCCTAAATTTTACAATGATTTATTAAAACCAATCTTAAATAATGAAACAAAGGTTGTTTATGGATCTAGAATGTTGGGAGAACATAAAGATATGTATTCTTTGCATTATTTTGGAAATAATTTCTTAACAATAGCTACTAATTTTTTATTTAATTGTAAGATCAGTGACATGGAAACTTGTTATAAGGTTTTTAAAAAAGAAGTTCTTGAAGGGATTAGCTTAAAATCTGAAAAATTTGATTTTGAACCAGAAATAACTGCAAAAATATTAAAAAAAGGATATAAAATAAAGGAAGTTCCAATTGATTTCAAAAATCCAAGAGATTTTGAACAAGGTAAAAAGATTACATGGAAAGATGGAGTTATGCATTTTTATTATTTATTAAAATACAGGTTTTTCGACTAAAAATACTTCTTAATAATTGGTAAGAAAGATATATAAATAAAAATATAATTAGAATATTAATGGTGTTGGAAAGTTTAGTAAGACCAAAAAGAGCTGAAAAAAGACCATTAAGCATGTTTTTCCTTGGTTTTTTGTATGCTTCTGTTGCAATGTTCCTAAGTTTATGGATTTTTAGAGACCAGACAAGTTTAGTAATGGTTTTTCTAACTGTTATGGCTGCTTTACCATTAGTTTATGATACAATCAAATTTGAAGAGAAAAAGGACATTCAATTTGAAAAAGAAAGCAAGATTTTGAAAGAACATAGCAAGGCTCTAACTTTTTTTATGTATTTGTTTTTAGGTGCTGTAGTTTCTTATTCATTATGGTATATTCTCTTGCCAGAAGATATTGTTGGAAATGTTTTCAATACACAAATCAGCACTATTAAAAATATCAACAGCAATATTTTTGGCGTAGATTCTTTTTTGACAACAGGTTCTGTAACAGGAATAAAATTATTTGGACAGATTTTATCAAATAATTTAAAAGTTTTAATTTTTTCATTGTTTTTCAGTTTTTTCTTTGGTGCTGGAGCATTATTTATTTTAATCTGGAATGCATCTGTAATAAGCGCAGCAATTGGAAATTTTTTCAGAGTAAATATAGCTGAGTATGCTGCAAGCTTTGGCTTAATAAAAATTGGCGGATATTTTCATATTTATTCCTTAAGCTTGATGAGATATTTTATACATGGTTTACCAGAAATTTTAGCTTATTTTATTGGTGGCTTGGCTGGAGGAATTATTTCAATTGCAATTACAAGACATGATGTGGGTACAAAAGAATTTAGAAAGGTTCTTTTAGATTCTTTGGATTTAATTGTTATTGCTGTTGGTTTGTTAATTGTTGCTGCTTTATTAGAAGTTTATGTTACCCCTATTTTCTTTTAGCCACATTTTCTGCCAAAAGTCTATTTTGCTCTCTGCCTTCGGCTGCTCTTTTCATCCAATTTTTAATATTTTCAATATGATTATTAATACAGACCTCATAAGAATTTTTATCTTCTTCAGAAATGTCTGGAGCTTCTTTTATTTTTTTCCTTAATCCAGATATTTGCAATTTAAAATCATCCATTTTCGATAAAGCCCTTTCAAATATATCTGCTAAATCTTGATTAGTAAATCCCCTACTTCTAGTATCTTGCCAAGCCATTTCTTGCAAATAACGAGAATGTCTATAAAGTTTTTTCATCTCTGCAATTATTGGGTAATTATAGTCGATCATATTATCTTTTCTCCTGTTTCAAGATCATAAATATGTATAATATTTACAGGGCAAACACGGGCAGTTTCCATCATTTCTTCTAACTGAATCTCGCCTATTATTCTTTCCTGCACATCATTATTTTGTTTGCTTTCGGAGTTTTCAAGATCTGCTTTTCCATCCCCACCATCTTTTATAACCCACATTTTACTAACTGCTGTACATGCAGCTGCACCAATGCAATCTTTCCTATCATAAACCACCTTGTACTTCTTTGCCATAAAGATTTGGAAAAATATCTTATATTTATATATTATTGTTTTTCAATACAAAAGCTTAAAAGTAAAGATTTTTTTGTAAATGAAATGTCTGAATCCAATCCATTAGAAAAAAGAAAGGAGAAAATTTTTAATTTTATCAGAAATTATAAAGATGATTTTGGATTTCTCGGATTAATTTTATTAATTTTTATTGGATTTAAGATAAGAATCAGCAATTTAGTACATTTAAAAGATATTACAACAGGAAAATTTATTCCCGGGGATCCTGATGCTGCGGCTTTCCTAAGATATGCAAAATATATTTTAGAACATGGAAAATTAATGGACATAGACATGATGAGATATTACCCATTAGGATACAGCAACTTAGATGAATTTAATTTTTTATCGCATTTTATTGTTTATCTGTATAAATTTTTACATTTTTTTAATAATAATATAACTTTAGAATATGTTGATGTTATTTTTCCTGCAATTACATTTGGCGCAGCATTAATATTTTTTTATCTTCTTATAAGAAAGTTATTTGATTTTAGGGTTGCGCTGCTAGCTTCTGCTTTCCTAACTTTTATGCCTCCATTTTTATATAGAACAATTTCTGGTGTTGGAGACAAAGAAGCATTAGGTATAGTTTTATTTTTTGCAGCATTATATTTTTATATTCTTTCTATTAAATCCGAATATAAATATGGATATTTACATGGAATAACTTCTGGATTTTTCACTGCTTTATTAGGGAGCGTCTGGGGCGGAGTAAATTTTGTATTTTTAATAATTGGCGGAACAGTCATTGTAAAAATAATTACAGACAATTTAGAAAAAAATTATTTTTATTCATATGCTCTATGGTGGTTTACCAGCTTTATTTTATTAAACAGATTTTATAATTATTATTACGGTTTTCAGAGCATTTTAGTCGCTACAACTGCACAAATAACTACTCTTGCACTCATAAGCGGTTTTATTTATTATATGATTAAAGAAAAAAATATCTTTTATTTAAGAAACAGAATAGATCCAAACAAATATCCTCTGGGATTAATAAGTTTTTTAGCTGTCAGCATGTTTAGTTTAATAATTTTAATTATAATTTATAAACCAATATTTATTTATGACAAGATATTAAATGTTTATATTGATTTAACAAGACCTTTCAGCAGAAACAGATGGGCTTTGACAGTTGCTGAAAGCCAGCAGCCTTATGTAAATTCCTGGTTTGGGCAATTCGGAGATTATTTCATTTACTTAACTTTAATTGGGGCAGTTTTTTTATTTTATGAATGTTTCAAGAATTTAAAAAGAGATAAATGGATTTTATCTTCTTTTTTCAGCTTATTTATCCTATCTTTTATATTTAGCAGATATTCTAGTAATTCATTTTTAGATGGACGGAGCACATTTTCATTAAGTCTTTATATTGGATCTTTAATCTTTTTTACTTTATTTATTTTAGGATATTTTATCTATGGATTTTATAAAAATAAAGAAATTTATGAAGCTTTTAAAAAAATAGACAAGACATATATTTTTATTTTAATATGGTTCCTAATTACTGCAATTGGTGCAAGAAGCGCTATAAGATTATTTTTTATGTTTGTTCCAGCAACAATTGTACTTGTTGCTTATATTTTAATAAAAGGACTGGATTTTGGACTTTATAATAAAAATAATTTAATAAAAGTCACTTCTGCATTTATAGTTGGTATTTTAATTTTTGCGCCATTTATTGAAGGAAGTTTAGTTGAAAGGGGAAAAATCACATTTAATACTGCAAAATATTCTGGGCCTAGTTTTGACCAACAATGGCAAATTGCAATGAATTGGGTAAGAGAAAATACATCTAAAGATAGCGTTTTTGCACATTGGTGGGATTATGGCTATTGGGTGCAAACTTTTGGTGAAAGAGCTACATTAAGTGACGGGGGAAATGCCAGGGGGGCAATTAATCATTTTATTGGGAGGTATTTGTTAACAGGGAGAGACAGAATAGAGGCTTTAGAATTATTAAAAACACATAATGCGACACATGTATTAATTAGCTCTGATGAGATTGGAAAATATACTGCTTTTTCATCCATAGGTGCTGATGAAAATTATGATAGATATTCCTATATTCCAACTTTTTTTATGAATCCTGAAGAAAGTTTAGAAGAAAGAGATGAAAATGGGAAAGAAATTATATCCTATTTATTTAAGGGAAATTTTGTTTTGGACCAAGACTTTATCTATAAAGACCAATTATTACCAAAATCAAATTCATTAGTTGCTGGGGTAATTTTAGCTATTAGACAAACTGAAGATGGCCAGATGGAATTTAAGCAACCGACAGCAATAATGTTTTACAATAATAATAGATTTGATGTTCCTTTAAATTGCATTTTTTTTAATGAGCAAGAATTTGTATTTGATAAACCCGAAGGCTATAATGGATGCTTAAGAATTATTCCGGTAATCAACAACGACGGAAAAGCAAATTATTTTGGGGCTGGATTATTTTTAAGCCCAAATACGAGAAACACATTATTTACACAGATTTATTTATTTGACAAGGATGGAAAAACACACAAAGAATGGGAAGGCTTTGAAAAAATTTATGATGATTCTAATTCTGGTGCTTCCTTATTATATCATGTTGGTGCAAATAGATTAATTGGACCAATAAAGATATGGAAAATTTATTATGGTGAAGATATAAAAGAAAATCCAATTTATTTAAGCACTGAACCACCGAATCCAGCTGTAGAAAGAGTTTAGGTAAGTTTTTAAATTTGAATTTTAAGGAAAAGGCTCATGAGATGGCTATTATACATTAGTTTATTGTTTGGCTTTTTAGTTACATTTATCTCAACTCCTTATTTGATAAGGTATTTAAGAAAAATTGATTTAATTGTCAAAGATGTTCATAAAGAAGAAAAACCTTTAATTCCTGTTTCTGGCGGTTTGGCTGTTTTGAGCGGATTAATGGGGGGGTTAATGTGGTATATATTTATACAGACCTTTTATTATGAAAGCCCGAAAAATCTTCTTTTATTATTTAGTGCCATTACAACTATTTTGTTAATTACATTTATTGGCTTTATAGATGACTTAATAATTGAAAAGAATAAAAATGAAACTTCTGGATTAAAGCAGTGGCAAAAACCAGTTCTAGCTTTATTTGCTGCTGTTCCATTAATGGTTGTTCAAGCAGGAACAAGCACAATGCTTATTCCTTTTTTAGGAAGAGTTGATGTTGGGCTACTTTATCCTTTGTTATTTGTTCCTATTGGGATTATAGGAGCATCTAATATGGTGAATATATTAGCTGGATTTAATGGAAGCGAGGCTGGAATGGGTATAATTTATTTAGGAAATTTAGGGCTGTATGCTTATATTAATCAAAGATATAGCGCTGCTGCAATAGCAGGAATAACAGTATTTGCCTTATTAGCTTTTTATTATTATAATAAAGTTCCTGCAAAAATATTAGGTGGAGACAGTTTAACATATTTATTAGGCGGGGTTTTAGTCACTGTTGCAGTTCTTGGAAATATTGAAAGGGCCGCTTTAATTGTTTCAATACCATTTTTTATTGAGTTTATATTAAAAGCAAGAGGGAAATTAAAGAAAAAAACTATTGGAACAATTGAAAATGGAAAAATAAAATCTCTTTATGGTAATAAAATTTATTCTATACCACATATTTTAACAAGAACTGGAAAATATACTGAAAAACAAGTTGTTTATTTCATGATATTTGTACAAGTAATATTTTCAAGTTTGATATGGTTGATTTAAATGACAGATTATTCAATAATAATACCAGCCCATAATGAAGAAAAGAGAATTAAAAATACTTTAATTAATTATGTAAATTTTTTCAGAAACACTGGAAAAGATTTTGAGATTTTAGTTGTTTTAAATGGATGCAAAGACAATACAATTAGTATTGTAAAAGAATTGGAAAACAAACATAAAGAAATCAAGCATGTAAATTTTGATGGGGCTATTGGGAAGGGCGGAGCTTTATTAGAGGGTTTTAAATTGGTAAATGGCGATTTAGTTACATATACAGATGCTGATGGTGCTACTTTGCCTGAAACTTTATTTGAATTAAGTAAAAAAATTTCTGATTATGACGGCATTATAGGATCGAGATGGATTAAAGGAGCAAATATATTAAAAAAACAGCCATTATCAAGAAGAATTGCAAGCAGGGGATTTAATTTGCTGGTAAGAATTATTTTAGGATTAAATTATAAAGACACACAATGTGCTGCCAAGGTTTTTAAGAAAAATGTTATTGATAAAATAAAAAATAAAGTTGAGTCAACTAATTTTGCTATTGATGCTGTTTTGCTATATCATATAAAAAAAGAAGGTTTTAAAATAAAAGAAGAGCCAATCACATGGGAAGACAAGGAATTTTCAACTTTAAGAATAAGAAAAGTTATTCCTAATATGTTTATGACTTTAGTAAAAACAAGGTTAAAGAAATGAAAATAAAAAATATTTTACCATTAATAGGGTTGGTTTTATTTGTTTATCTTATATACAGAATTGGGATTTATGATTTAATTACAACATTAAAAGGAGCAAAAATAACTTATTTACTAATTGGCGTTTTAACCACACCAATTTTTATTCTGCCATTAGCTTTTAAGTGGCACATGATCTTGAAAAGACAAAAATTTGTTTTGAGCTTTCCTTATGTTTTGAAATTATATTATATGGGCGCATTTTATGGTTTTATAACTCCATCAAGGGTTGGAAGTTTAATGCGGGCAACTTACTTAAAGAAGAAAACTAAAAGAGGGCTGGTTGAATGCGCTTCGAGCATTGTTCTTGAAAGAATAATGGACTTGTTTGCAATTTTTATTTTTGCCTTTATAGGGGCCTTAATTTTCTTAAGGAACAATGTTGATTTGCGCTATGTTCTAATTTTTTCTTTTCTGGTATTTTCAGGAATAATTTTTATTTTTATGAGGAAATCAAGAGGAATGTATGCATTAGGCTTAATTTATAATTATTTACTGCCCAAAAGCATTAAAGAGAAGGCAGACAATTCATTAAATATTTTTTACAACAGCCTGCCAAAATTAAGAAAATTAATTCCTGTTTTATTTGTTTCATTAATAACTTGGGCTTTGATTTATTTCCAGACCTATATATTTGCCTGGGCTTTTGCTATTGATATTCCATTTTATGTTTTTGTTGCTTTTGCAGCCATAGGAACAATAATTGCCACAATACCAATTTCTGTTTCTGGTTTAGGAACAAGGGAATTAACATTAATTACATTATTTTCATTATATAATATTAGGCCAGAAGCTGTTGTTTCAATGTCATTAAGTTCGTTTTTTTTAATTGGATTAATTGAGGGATTAATAGGATTAGTTTTTATTTTTAAAGAAGATGAGGTTCTCGATTATAATACCATTAGCTCCTGAACGTAAATGCGAGGTTAAGGAGAGTGCAGAGAATTTGGATTTTAATAAAAAGGAATATGAGGTTATTATAATCTCTGGAAAAAATCCATCTTTAAACAGAAACACTGGGGCTGAAAAGGCAAGGGGAGAAATACTTTGTTTTTTAGATGATGATGCAAAGATTGAAAAAAACATTTTAAAAAAAGCTGATGAGTTTTTTAAGAAACATGATGCTGATATTTTGGGCGGGCCACAATTAACACCCAGAGATGACAAGTATTTTGCAAAGACATCTGGATATGCTATGGCTGATTTTTTTGGAACTTCGTTCATGTCAAACAGGTATAAAAAAGGAAAACTAAATTTAGAGGCTTCTGAAAATGACTTAACTTCTGCTATTTGTTTTGTAAAAAAAGATGTTTTTGAAAAATTAAAAGGATTTAATTTAGATTTGTTTCCTGGAGAAGATCCTGAGTTTTTTTACAGGGCTAAAAAAGAAGGATATAAAATTGCTTACTATCCTGAGGTTTTTATTTACCATAGAAGAAGACCAAATATACAGGGATTAATGAAACAGTTTTTTAATTATGGGTTAACAAGAGTTAAGAAAGAAAGAGCATTAGGTAATAAAATTAATCTGCTTTATTTGTTACCTTCATTATTTATTATTTATTTAATTTTATTACTGCCGTTAAGCTTAATTAGTGCTGGATTATTTTTAATACCTTTACAAATTTATATTATACTGGTTTTATTTTCTAGTGTAAAACAAGCAATTAAATTCAGAGATCTAGAAGCTCTTATCATTCTGCCTTTTATTTATCCTTTAATTCATTTAAGCTATGGGATTGGGTTAATTAAAGGATTGATGAAAAGTAAAAAAGCTTAAATACTACCCAACTTAAATATAGTTAATTTTAAGGTGATTAAATGAGAATTTTTATAGGCTATCCTCCCACTGTAACCAGGTTTAAAGGCACTCCCTTATTAAGCCAGAACAGACAATATCAAGTTTTCCATGTTCATACTACTTTATTTCCTGTTGTTTTAGCTACTGGAGCCACAATGTTGAGAGACAAGGGGCATGAAGTTACTTGGGTTGACTCTATAGCTGAAAAATTAAGTCCTTCTGATTTTGACAAATTGCTAGAAGAGAAAAAACCAGAAATTCTATTTTTTGAAACCAAGGCACCAGTTGTAAAGATTCATTGGGATACTATTAACAGATTAAAAGAAAAATTTCCTGATATGAAAATATGCGTGATGGGCGATCATGTTTCTGCTTTAGATTTAGAATTAGAACTGCAAAAAGAGTTTATGGAAAACTGCAAAGTTGATTTTATAATTAATGGCGGTTATTTTGATTTTGCATTTTGTGAATTAGTTGAAGCATTGGAAAAAGGAAATAAAATACCACAAGGAATTTGGTATAAAGAAAATGGAAAAGTTGTTGAGAATGGAAGATATAATTTTACTGGAAATTTAGATGATGCCCCAATTATTGACAGAGTATTTACTAAAAATCATTTGTATCAACATGAATTTAATTTAATTGGAAGGCCTTTAGCTTATATAATGGCTGGAAGAGATTGCTGGTACGGAAAATGCACATTCTGTTTCCACCCAGAAACTAATATTATGACTAAAAGTGGTATTAAAGAGATTAAAGATATAAAATTAGGTGAAGAAATTTTAACCCATAATGGCCAATATCATAAAAATAATTTTATTTTTCAGAGATATTATTCTGGAGATTTAATAGTAATAAAGTCAGAATTAAATGATATTAACTGCACTCCGAACCATAAACTTTTTGTAATTAAAAAAGGAGAAAATAAACCTAAATTTATTGAATCTCAAGAATTAGAAATTGGGGATTTATTGACTTCTCATGTAAAAAAAGAGTGTATTTTTAATCTTCAAATTAAATCTAATGTTTTATTTTTAGAAACTAAAATCGAATTAAATAAAGCAAATGAATTTTCAACTTTTCCAATAAAAGAAATTAAAAAAGAAGAATATTACGGAGATGTTTATAATTTATCAGTTGAAAATATACATTCTTATACTGCCAATTTAATTGGTGCTGCTAATTGTGTTTGGGACACTAATCTGTATCCTAAAGGGCAATTTAGGGGAAGATCTCCTGAAAATGTTATGAAAGAAGTAAAGTATTTAGTTGATGAAATTGGTGTAAAAGAAATTTTTGATGATGCTGGAACAATTATTGTTGGTCCTTGGTTAAAAAAATTCTGTAATTTAATGATTGAATCAGGTTATAATAAAAAAGTTATTTACTCTGGCAACATGAGATTTGGTGCAGTGACAGCAGAAGATTACAAATTAATGAAAGAAGCTGGTTTCAGATTATTAAAATATGGATTAGAGTCTGGAGTCCAGAGCACGATAAATAAATTAGACAAAGGAACTAAAATAGAAGAAGTAGAAAAAAGTTGTCGAGAAGCGAAGGCAGCAGGATTAACTGTACATCTGACTATGATGTGTGGGGCGCCATGGGAAACTAAGGCAGATGGTTTAGAAACTTACAAATTAGCAAAAAAATTGATGTTAAAAGGATTCGTTGATGTTTTACAAAGTACAGTAATTATTCCATATCCAGGAACCCCATTATACAAAGAGGGTATGGAAAAAAATTGGTTCTTATTTGATCCAAGAAATTATGAAAGATTTGATATGAGAGAGCCTGTATTTAAGACACCTGATATGACTCCACAAGAAGTTATAAAATTAAATAATAAAATCTATCACATATTTTTAGATCCAAGATATGTTCTTAAGCATTTGAAAAAAATAAAAAATTTTGATGATGTCCTTTATACAATAAGGGGTGCTAAAGCAGTAGTTGGACATTTAATGGATTTTAATTCCTCTACAGCACCAAAAATTGAAGAAGCACCAATTAGATAAAAATAATTATTTCTTATTTAATTTTTTTTATCATCAATTAAAAGATTTTTAAAGTTATTTTTGATTCTAATCTCCGGGTTCTTTCCATTGTTCTTGTTCCTAAATTATTTCCTTAGGACTAGTTTTGGTTAGTCTTTCAAGACCTCTAATAATCATTTCTCTTTTTGGAGAACGAACCTTTTTATAAGCAGCATATAAGTCAGTACTAGCTTTTTGAAATCTTTCCTTTCAATAAGCGGTTTCATAATACTGAAGTAAACACTGATCCTCAAGATCTATGTATTTGCCAGAAATATATCTATCTAAAAAGTCAAGTTTCTTAGGATTTTGAAAAAAATCGTAAATTGCCTTTGCTTTTTTTGGATTTATAGGAACAGTTCTCGATAATATAAAATACATATTTATAAAGATTCTGATAAGACTAAAAGACAAAATGAACAAATATACTGCTTTAGGCATAGAAGTAGACAAGGAAGTACAGAAACAACTAGATATTGTTGCTGAAGAAATAAACAAAGAAATCAAGAATGTAAAAAGCATGATTGTTTACGGGGGCTTTGGAAGGGGAGAGGGAAGCGTAAAAAAAACAAACAATAAATATTATCCTGCAAATGATTTTGATGTTTATGTAATTACTGAAAAAAAGGTAGATGGTGAGTTATTAGACAATATTGCGAGAAATGTTGCAAAGAGACTAGGAAGCAAGGGAATAGAATTTAACAAATTTGACAAGAATTGGAGCTTTGAAGATAATTTTTATCTTGATTTAAAGTGCTTAACTTTAGATGAATTAAAAAAACTAGTGCCAATGATAAGGTATTATGAATTAAGAAATTCCTCAAATATTTTTTATGGGGAAGAAGTAAGAAATTTAATTCCAGATTATAAATTAAACGACATTCCTTTAGGTGAAGGCTTCAGGGTTTTATTGAACAGGATGACTCACTTGATAGAGTATTTTTCTACAGAAGGAAAGTACAATGACGCTGTTTTAAGCTTTTTTTGCGCCAAGGCTTATATTGACAGCTGTACTGCACTACTGCTTTTAAACAAAAAATATTCTCCCTTCTATAAAAAAAGGATGGAAGAATTTTATGAATGCTATGAAAATGACTTTCCAGATTTATACAAGAAATTGCCTGACTTACATGAGAAAGTGAAAAAATATACCCTATGGAAATTAAATTACAATGGTTTGCCTGAAAAAGATGTAATTAAATTTTGGATGCAGACTAGGAAAGACTTTCTAGAGGTTGTTAAATACTTTATGTCTGAATTTACAAATAAAGAGATTAAAAATATAGGCGACTTAAGTGATGCAATAATAAATTTAGGAAAAGAACATTATCTTCCTTATAGCAGGCATTTTTTAAAAAATTCCTTTAATATAAATTCAAGAGCATTAGCTTTTATTACTTCTAAATTAATTCCTTTCAGATTCAAGCAATTATATTTCTCAAGATTATTGAAGGAAAAGAAAATTTATCCAAGAATATTGATAAATAAAAGAAGCCCGGATGTTGTTATTTTTGGGGCAGCACCACATATTTTATTCGGATTAAATGAAGACTTAACATTGGACAAGGAAAATTTTATGAATGGACTAAAAACACTGAGAAAAGTATACCCAACTAAAGCTAAAACATGGGAAGAGTTAAGCCAAGATTATGCTAATGCTTATATATTATTTTATTTAATGAAGATTGTTTAAGATGAAAACTTTAATTTTGTATCTGGATGCCCTTGGATATAGATTTATTAGTAAGGAAAATACTCCTTTTTTATATAATTACGGAAAGGAAAATTCTTTATTAAGATTAAAAACTTTGCTGGCATACACTGGAATAGAGCATACATTTATTACGGGAGAGCTCCCAAGCGAGAGTGGCATCTGGACTGGATTTGTCTACAAAAAAAATTATATTGGAAAAATATTAAGATTTATTCCATTACCCAATTCCATATTATCTTATCCTTATGCACTGATGAATTATTATCTAAGCGGGAATACCTACTTATCAAAGTTATATCATATTCCCAGAAAATTTTTCGGAAAATTTAATTCTGGAACAAAACATAAAATATGGAAAAAAGATTTCTTCCAGAAGAGAAGCTTTGTTTATTATGGCTGGCCTTTTTTTGTCCAAAATAATAAAGTTAAGCTAGATTTTATAAAAAGAAATGACGAATACAAAGTTAAAAAATTCATAAAGAGTTTCAATGATAATACTGACATTTATTTTATACAATTAGTAGATCTAGACAAAACAATGCATGAATTTGGGACTGTTAATGAGGATACTATTAAAGAATTGAGAAGGCAAGATTCTTATGCTTCTATAATTGTAAATGAATTTAAGGCTAAGTTTCCGGATTCAAGAGTAATTATATGGAGCGACCATGGTTTTATAGATATAAAAGAAGAGATAAATCTAGGGGAAAAGATCAAGAATTTTAAGAATATTGACTATTTTTTAGACTCAACAATAGCAAGGTTCTGGTTCAAAAGTGAAAAAGACAGAGAAGAGATTATTAGAATTTTAAGTAGAATCAGGCATGGAAAGATTCTAGATTTAAAAGACAAGGATAAATATAATATCCCTCTTGGAAAGGAATTTGGAGAAGTAATATTTGTTTTAGAACCAGGATATTTATTTGTGCCAAACTTTCATCAGGGAAAAATTGGGTGCAGGGGAATGCATGGCTACATGCCTGATAAAGCTGATTTAGACGGTATTTTTATTATAAACAAGAAAATAAATAAAAAAGAAATAGAATTGAATGAGGTTCTTGGCTTAATAGAATATGGAAACTTACAAGTTTAGGGACAAAGTATTTCTGGAAAAGTGCAATAATGCTGGAGAAGTATTTAATTTTATAGACAAAACTCTGGATAATTATGAATTACCTAAAAATAAAAATGCAAGAATAGTTTTAAAGCCTAATTTGAATAATGACATGAATGCTCTAATAGGAAATTCTACTGATTTAAGAGTCATAGTTGGTGTGATAAAAGCTTTGCAGAAAAGAGAATACAAAGACATTACTATTGCCGACGGCCCTAATTGCGGGATTGACCATATGAATATTGATGTATTCAAGAGACTAAAAATAGATAAAATTGCAGAAATGTTTAATGTAAAACTAGTGAATTTAAACAAGTCAGATTATAATATTGTTGATTTAAAAACTGGAAAAGCCAAGACAGGAAAAATAATTCTTGAAAATGATTTCTTGATTAATCTGCCCAAAGTTAAGACACATATTGAGGTAGGAATGACTATTTGCATGAAGAATTTTGTTGGATGCTATCAAGCACTTGACAAAAGAAATATTCATGACAGTCTTGTTGAAAATATAGTAAGGATGAATGAAATAAAGAAACCAGATTTAAATATTGTTGATGGATTAATTGCAATGGAAGGAAACGGGCCTGCAGCCGGAATTCCAAAAAAATTGAATTTTGTACTTGTTGGAGAGAATTCGTTTATTACTGATTTATTATGTATGAAATTATTTGGTTTTGATTTAAATTATGTTCCTTATTTAAAATTAAGCATTGAAAAAGGACATATTAAAAAAGAAGATTTAGATTATTTAGAAAGTATAAAAGAAATTACAAAATTAAAAAGAGCTAAAGAGAATATCTTTGTAAGGATATTTTTGAATAATTTTTTTGTCAGACTAAGGTATAATAGATTTATTGATCCTTTATTTAAGAAAGGCCCAGTACCAGGATTTTTTACACTTTTGGGAGTAAGGCAGGATGTTTATGATTTTAAAGACGACAACATTACAAGATTATATTTAGAAAATGGAAGCAAGTCTGAAAAATGCGAGGAGTTCTGCCCTCTTGAATTAAGCAATCCTTCTGACCAGAAATGCATCAACTGCCTTTATTGCTTTATGATTGACAAGAATATCAAGCATGAGGGAGAATTAGGATTTTTGAAAGGCCAATTAAAAAGATATGATAAATATCTGAAGAAGTTATAATTAAATATGCAAATTCTTAAAAACTTAAACCAATTTTAAAAGAAATGCTTGTTGACAATATTTTAAATGATGGGGATGCTAAACTTTATGATGTTTGTATAGTAATAGATTCTGTTGAAGGCAGCCTTAAACAGATAGCTGAAAGACTATTT